>Ga0075881_131_pt1 | contig 5647 bp, 4 predicted proteins | sample RifGroA1_FD_68304 | JGI IMG/M metagenome (GOLD analysis project Ga0075881, IMG submission 68304) | Parcubacteria (Giovannonibacteria) bacterium GW2011_GWA1_44_25 | reverse complement strand
CCGATTACTTCAATAGAATTCGCGTTGTCATTCCAATCCTCGGGAACAGTCCATGTGCTTGTACCGGTAGTTGTTATGTAGACAATAGCCGCCCGCGCGATATTTGTCCCAGCCGACAAGCCGTAAAAAATCCAGCCGGAAACAAGAACGAAAACAAATATTTTCTGAAAAAGTTTTTTGGTCATATTGTTTCTGTGGTTGTGGATAACGCTATTGACATGGTTTTTGTAAGGAGTATAATGGCGATATGGGGCGGTGTTCGTATGAACTGCGAGCAAATGCGCTTGTCAACAAAGGAAGTCCTTGCAAATGGGGCTTTTTTTGTTTTATGATTGCTCCGTGGACCCGGGCCTGTAGTTCATGCGGTAGAACAGCGCCCTTGACAAGCGCAGAAACGGGTTCAAACCCCGTCGGGTCCACACCAAAAATCCCGTCTCGTCCGCCAGTTGGCTGGACGGGATTTTTGGTTTTTATAAACAAAATTTCTGCGATTTTTTTCATGCTAAAAACTGCTGAATATCTTCTTTGGTTAATTCCTTGCTTTTGGGATTATTGCGTTCTTCGCGGATAGCGCCGATGTAATAATTTTGAGACGCCAAAAACCTACTACCAATAAGAAATTTGGCGAATTTTTCGTAATCAAAAGATAATAAATTAACCAGCTTCAATTCTTTAAGGCGATGATAAAAGTTATTTCCGTCAACGAGAATTAAAACTCTTTCGTTTTCGCTCATAATCGTATTTTATAACAAAATAAAGCCCCGCACCTACCGAAGTAAGCGCGGGGGGGGTTAACTATTATCAATGTAGCAAAAGCCAAAACCGCTGTCAAGAACAGAGCCGACAAGCCGTAAAAAATCCAGCCGGCGATTGTTAGAAGTATAAAAACTTGTTTTGCGATTTTTTTCATTGTTTACTTGTGGATAACGCTATTGACATGATTTTTGGGGGTGATATGCTTGAATTATCACGAACGGAAAGGGTGCCCTGATGAGGTTTTGTCCTCATCGGGGTCTTTCTTTTTTTTTGGACCTTATTTCTTATGTCGGCAACAAATCGAGTGTACGGCAAAAAATATTTCCGTTTTAAGAGACCCGAGTACTTCTTTCTGTTAGGAACCATGAGCGCAAGCAGTTTTTTTTGTTCCAGAAGATATTCAACAAGGCAATGAAAATCGCCGTCGCCAGTAACGATTAACGCTTGGTCAAAGTCGTTGATATGAATCATGGCGTGCAATACAAGTTCGGCGTCCACATTTCCTTTCACATATCCGATAAAAAGAAACGCTTTGCTGATGTAGTGTTTATCTTTGAGATATACACGAAACCGCGCGAAATCAAGCTCCCAACCCTGAGCACGAATGCCGAGATTGAGATTCTGACCGACAAGCCGTAAAAAATCCAGCCGGCGATTGTTAGAAGTATAAAAACTTGTTTTGCGATTTTTTTCATTGTTTACTTGTGGATAACGCTATTGACATGGTTTTTGGGGTTGCTATACTTAAATTACATTCGGCGATTTGCCGCGGCCCCGCCCTAAAAGCGGGGAATATTTATTGGTAAAGGCGCAAAAAAGCTTCTTTAATCTTCTTAAAATCCTCTTCATCTGTTACTCCCAATCTGCTTGAAAGCCTTCTGTAATCCACGGCCCTAATCTGATGCAGGCACACATACATAAGCCTTCCTTCCTGCCTTATTTCAACATACCACGATCCCTCTTTTTTCTTTGAAGTCGTTGGCGCAATCAGATAAAATCCTCGAGATAGTTTTTTAATCACAACTCCTGGACGAGAAAACAATTTGCTTTTCCCGTCTATTTCCGAGCCGACATTTTCTCCGAAACTGACCCACCACAAATCTCGTTCCTTTACGAGCGGGGGTTCTGAGTTGGTATTATGCAGCTTCTCTTTCACCGTCATCCATTCCAAAAATCTTTTAATGATTGTGATCATAATCTGTTCTATGTCCGTATCCGCTCGCACAACTTCATTTTACCATTTTTATCCTCAAAAGGCGCTGTGGATATCCGCCCAAAGCCCGCAGAGCGAGCATTGTGGCGGACCCGCCTAATTGTCCGCTAGGCGGACTTTTGGCGGGACCACAGTTTTGGGTAACCCTCATAAAGCTTGATAAAATAGGCTTATTTTATGGCGCCTGCTTAGTGGCCCTCTTTATCATAAAAACGATATTATCGTTGGCATTTTCGTATTTTATTTTTATGCGCGGGTGATGCGCTTGCCATACGCGAAATACCTCATCGGTAAACGCCTGTCCGACCGTTTCTACCCCGTTAAAATTCAAAATAATCTCATGAAATTTGTCCAAGCCGCTAAGCACTCTTCGCGCCTGCGAACGGGAAATATAAGATTCTCCCATTTTGTAGAGCGTTACAATCACGCGAGTTTTGCCGAATTCAAAAGAATCTCCCGAAAATTCCCTGAAAACTTTCGCGAGGTCGCGCTTGGATTTAATTTTTATGAAAAAAGAAACCCTAGTGCCCTTAACATTTTTTATGTCTTTTACAAAAACATCGCTGGCGATATTATCAAAAATCAATTTCTTGTTTGAACTCTTAAAAGTCAGAATATCGGCCACTTTTGACGTAAAAAAGACGCCCTCGCCAGTATGCTGTCTGGGGGCTGTTGTCTGTTTCCCTTTAAGCAAATCCTGAATTGCCTCAAGCTCGCTTTTCAGCCTTTTTTTCCGCATTAAATTATTGAATATGCCAACGCCGCGATCAACAACGTCAAAACCGATAAAGTCCGGTTCTCGCCTTGCCGATATCTCAATGCTTTTGGAACGCGAATGTTCTATCGCGTTGTTAAGCATTTCAGTAAAAGCATAATCCAAAATATCGGAAATATTTTTAGGAAGCTTTAAAAAAATTCCGCTCTCCCGCTTAATTTCGTCCAAAACGGCGTCTTCCGAGAGGTTTTTATTTTTTAATATTCTGTGCGCACGCAAAATTTTTCTCTTTTCCGCGACAATTTCCGTTCCATGCGCAAAAACATAACGAGCTTGATTGGCCCTGCCAATCCGCAGGATTTTGCCTTCGTTCTGCAGTTCCTGTAAAAAACGGCTAATGTAAGCGCGCGAAAAACCGGTTTCTGACGCAACATCAGAAGTGCGCACCCTTCCAGCCTTAGCCAGTTTTTTTAAGATAAAATGCTTTACATCCATAGTCAATTAGTTGACAACTTCATTATAGTCTAAAAAATAAAAGTTGTCAACAAGTTAGCAACCATTTTGCTTAAATCTTTATAATGCTGGTTCCGTACTTACAACCGGCGCGCTAGAAACAACATTTACTGTGCGGCTGGCTGTCGCAGTATTCCCCGCTTGATCGGTCGCTGTGTATATAATAGTATGCGTGCCTAGCTGTGAAGTATCTATCGTAAGCCCGTCGCCCTGCGGAAATTCTGGCCCGCTTGCCTCGCCACCAGGCGGGCCGTCAACCGACGCGGTGTATCCCAAATTTTGATTTACGTTGTCCAGAACGGTAACTCCCATATCCGAATATGCCGCGCCGACTTCTATTTCCGCGGGATTATTCCCCAAAATCGTGATGGTGGGGGGAACTGTGTCAGAAATGGTTTCACCGCCTTCCGGGAAAACACTCGGTGTTTGCGGCCCATCAACACCGAGTGTTGAGGAGGAAGGCGGTGTTTCCGCAGGCGCGATGCCTTTTTGTTCCAAAAGCGCTTTAAGCTCCGTTTCCGTAATACATGTTGAACCCACGCAGAGTTTGTCGGTTTGTATTTCTTTCACTGTAAGTTTCCCATTCTCGTCAATTGACCAGTTCCCGTTTGCGGAAAGTATTGAGCGCGCGTTGATGACATCGGCTTCTTTCAGATCAATGAAGAATCCTTTTTTTAGCTCGCCGGTTTCTTGGTCAATTGACCAAATCGGCTTATTTTCGGAGGCCGCGAAATAATCGTAAGCGGTCATATCCAGCTTGGAATGGGAGCGCTGGACAAAAGCGAGAATACGCGGGATAGATGATTGTGTTTGCCCGCCTCCCTCCTCAACATCCGATGTTGAAGAAGTTAAAACATCGGATGTTTTCCCGGAAGGCGGGGTTTTCTCTTTCTGCTTCGCCACTCCATTTTCATCTATAGTATCCACTCCGCCGCCGTGGTCTTTGTAACTGTCATAAGCGCTCGCGGAGCCATCGGTGCCTCCCGCCAACCGGCGAAGATTTGTTTTTTGTTTGATTTCTGTTTGCACTAAAAGCGAGTCGCCTGCCACCCCGACCGAAGCGTCGGGGCCGCCCCAATCTTCCAGCGCGTATCCTATTATCGGATCTCCCGGCCGCGCTTTCATCGCGTAGCCTTTTTCCGAAGCGGATGTTAGTTTGTCTCCTAATTTAATCTGGCCATTCTCCAAAGAAATTTTTACAGGAACTCTTCCGGACAAAGCAATCGGGTAAGCGTCGTAAAGCGGATCGGCAGCCGCGTCTTCTTCGTACTTGGAACCCAGAACAAAACCGGGCGCGGAAGATACTATGCCGACAAGAGCCTCGTCGCCGGCAGATTGAGCAATTCCAACAAAAGAATGTTTGCCGTCGGCGCTCGGTTTCATGCGGACAAGATCGCCTGGCTCAAGCGCTTCATCTGAGAAATAATTTTCCGCGAGGTCGGATTGATTGGTAACAATCAATTGGCCGGCAATTTGGCCTGTGGTTGATGCGTTGCAGGCGCCGTCGCTATCCACGCAAAGCCCACCGAATGGTATCGCAAGCCCGGCTTGATACGTTCCGTTTCCTAAAGTCGTGGAGCCGGTGTTAGTCATAAGAACCGTAGTCAAAGTGCCGCTTGCGAACCGCAGGAAATTGCCGGTGAATGAACTGCCGCCCATGCCCAATTGCATATTGAGTCCGTTGCCGCTGAATATCTGCGTTCCCTCTTGGTAAAAAGATACAAAATCCGCTGTTGTTGAAGTTGATGTGTAAGCTTTTAGAGCAACGCCAGTAGAGGTACCTTGGTTTTCCGCGTAAACTCCAGCGGGAATCAAATTGCCGGCCGCCGAGCCAGTGGTTACTCCCTGCAATCCGAAAGTTTTGCCGAATGCCAGAAGACCGGTATTTACGCCGTCGGCGTTTGTGCCGCGGTTAGCTTGAATTTCCATCGCCCTTACCAATTGGCTATCGCCGAATCCGGAAGTGTTGTCAATCATTCTGAATAACAAACCTTCGCTGGTAGCAACCGCGGAATTCGCAACCGTTGTAATAAATCTGTTCGCGAACGCCGCACCGGAGCCGTGCGCAAGCAAAGCGTTCCCGTAAAGCGCGGCTACTCCGTTGGCGGCAGAAGTTGAACCGTCAAGATTAAGCGCCGCGGTTTTAGTGCTTGTACCAATTCCGATGCCTCCGGCAAATGATGACATATTGGTTGAAGTTGCATTTAGCCATCCGAATGTCGGAGTTGTGGAGCCGTAGAAATTATGAACCGTGCCCACGGCAGGAGAAACAATGCTGATTAGGTCATTTGATACAAAAGTTTGTGTTGCTCCAGTAAGTCCGTTAAGAGATGTAATGGCGCTCATGAGAGTGCAGCTTCCATTCACCTGGTAGCACTTGCCTGTTGGAAGGTTGATGTCTCCATTGAATGTTGAGGTTGCAGTTCCCAAAGCAGCAAAGACTCCACCGG
>Ga0075881_136_pt1 | contig 5933 bp, 7 predicted proteins | sample RifGroA1_FD_68304 | JGI IMG/M metagenome (GOLD analysis project Ga0075881, IMG submission 68304) | Parcubacteria (Giovannonibacteria) bacterium GW2011_GWA1_44_25 | reverse complement strand
CGTGAAAAGGCGAACCAAAAAAGGCCGTTTCTTTTGGGGTTGCTCCGTTTGGCCAAAATGCGATTACGCCACTTGGGAAAACCCGGCCAAAAACAAACCCGAAGAAGATGCATAGAAAAAAAGAGAATCTTATAAAGTTATTCTTGATAACAGCGAAGGATGTTAGGGCGATTTTGATTAAATTGACCGCCAGAAGCCGCGCGGTCAACAAAGAAAACGCGCCGGAAACGTTGGAAGTTTACGCGCCCATAGCCGACCGGTTAGGCATGGGAAAATTGAAAAGCAAACTGGAAGACGCGGCTTTCAAATGTTTGCATCCGGAAAAATATAAACGCGTCGAAAGCGAGGCGGTAAAAAAATGCGACGACCGCACCGAATATATAAATAAAATCAAACCGGCGCTTCGGGAAATTCTGGAAAAAGAAAAAATTGCGCCTCTGGAAATCAGCGCCCGCGCCAAACATCTTTACAGTTTGTATAAAAAACTGCTCAACTGCGAAATGGATTTCGATAAAATATACGATCTCGTCGCCGCCCGCGTTATCATGAAAGATATCAACGCCTGCTATCTTGCCTTGGGAGCGATTCATCAGCAATGGGAACCTGTCCCGGGGCTGATAAGGGATTATATCGCCCGCCCCAAGCCGAACGGCTATCAAAGCTTGCATACCACCATTGTCGGGCCCGAGGGTAAAATAACCGAAATTCAAATCAGAACTCCGGAAATGCACTCCCATGCCGAAAACGGCATCGCCGCGCACTGGGCATATAAAGAAGGGGGTGTTAACAATAAAGAAACGGCCTGGGTGGGGAAATTCAAAGAATTAACAAGTGTGATCAATCTTTTTGAGAACCGGATATTCGTGCTGACTCCCAAAGGAGATGTGGTGGATCTGCCCGAAGACGCCACCCCCGTTGATTTCGCTTATCATATCCATACCATTGTCGGCGATGAATGCGCCGGCGCCAAAGTAAACGGCAAAATCGCCTCTTTGGACGCCAAATTAAAATCCGGCGATCTAGTGGAAATTCTAACCCAGAGGGGCAAAAAATCCTCCGCCGATCGGCTCAATTTCGTAAAATCGGCGCTGGCCAAAGACAAAATCCGCAGCGCCTTAAGAGCGAAAAACAGAAATATGGGAGCTAAGAACCGATGATTTTGTCTATAATGGCGGTTAATTCTTCTGGGGAATAAAATTCAATCAAAATACTGCCGCGGTTGTCTTCCTTCTTTTTTTCCAACCTTCTTTGAGACGCCCTTCATCTGCCGACCTATGCTTTCCGCCGCCCTGACCGTCAAATTTTTTTCCAGAATGTCTTTATATAGCGTCATCCTCTGATTTATATCCTCAACGGATAAAACCGTTCTGCCGTGACCTTCGGAAATTTTCCCCTCCACAACCGCTTTTTGAATTTCAACCGGCAACTGGAGAAGGCGGATGGTGTTGGTGACAAACTCCCGCGATTTTCCCACTTTATCGGCAATCTCGTAATGCGACAGACCGAATTCGTTGTGAAGACGGTCAAAACTGCGAGCTCTTTCCATCGGATTCAAATCGGATCTTTGGACATTTTCCACCAGGGCCAATTCCAATTTGTTTTGGTTGTCGGTTTTTTTCCTGATGATCGCCGGCACAAAATCCAATCCGGACATTTTGGCGGCTCTTAACCGTCTTTCGCCGGCGATTAATTCATAGGAAACCTTGATGCCCGACGGACCTTCCCGCTCCAATTTGGTAACGATAATGGGCTGTAAAATGCCGTGCTCGCGAATCGAGCCGGCTAAGGACTTTAGTTCTTCTTCGTCAAAATTACGCCTCGGCTGAAGAGGGTTTTCTTTTATTCGGTCGATCTCAAGCAAAAAAACGCTTTCCTTATGTTGCGGCTGTTCGCCATTTTGTTTGGCGGCATCTTGCCGCTTATTGGCCAAAGACGATTTGGGGATTAACGACTCCAAGCCCTTGCCCAGTGATTGAAATTTCATATTGGTTTATCTAAATTAATTATTTCCTGCGCTAATAATCCGTAGGCGCCGCCGCCCGTCGAAAGAGGCGCGTATTGCAAAATGACTTTTCCGAAACTCGGCGCCTCGGCGAGCGATACCGAACGGGGAATGAGCGTGTCAAAAACATATCCCGGGAAATTGCGGCGGACCTCCTTGACCACTTCCCTGCTTAATCTCTGCCGCCGATCATACATGGTCAGCAACACGCCTTTTATTTTCAACTCCCGCCCTAAATTATCGCGTATTAAATTAATTGTTTCAAGTAGCTGGCCCAATCCTTCCAGCGCGTAATATTCGCACTGCACCGGAATAATCACTTCCTCGGCCGCCACCAAACCATTGATGGTTAAAAGACCGAGCGACGGCGGGGAATCAACGATAATATAATCGTAATTGGTCCTGATTTTTCTCAACAGATCGTATAGGCGCCATTCGCGGCGCTCAAGGTTTATTAATTCAACCGACGCGCCGGCTAACGCCGGCGCCGCCGGAAGAATATCATAACCGAACAGCCCGGTTTTCTTGATAATTTCGTCCGGCTCCACGAATTCCGCCAAGGAATGATACAAATGCTTGTCCAGTTTCCGCCAATTGACGCCAACGCCCACCGTGGCGTTGGCCTGCGGGTCCAGATCGACCAGCAAAACATACTTTCCGAGCGCCGCAAGATACGCGCCGAGATTAACCGCCGTGGTGCTTTTCCCGACGCCTCCTTTTGCGTTAACAATACTGATGACTCTCGCCATGTTGATATCTTTTGGCAATATCAATAATAAATTTTGTTTTACGGAACAATTTTCGGGCGAGTGGTGGAATGGCAGACACGCACGACTCAAAATCGTGTGCCGCAAGGCATGGGAGTTCGACTCTCCCCTCGCCCATAAAACATAAAACCCCGCATTGCGGGGTTTTCAGCTTAAAGTTATTAAGCAATATGCAAACCGTTATGTTTGACAGTCTTTCTTTTTCTTTTTTCCAAATAGTCGCAGGGGTCTTTTTCAGGGCACTTGCCGTAAGTAACGCACTGCGGCTCAACATACCCCTCAAAAATCGGCATCGCGGTTTTTATCTGATTTGCCATCGCCCAGGCGATGCGGCGAATCTCCAATTGCGCCTTTTCACAAGTTCTTTTACCAATAGCATGAATGGCATTCCAGCCATTAACATGGATCCAGTCGTAAACCATTAGGGAATGAGGAACGACCCCGATGGCTTCCTGCGCCGGTATGCCTCTTTGCTTCAACTTGGCATATAACGCCATCATTTTCAGATACATTTCCCTGTACCTATCAAAAAAATCAGACCTTTCAATCGACACTGGGACAAACATCCGGCTATACGGTTCATCGAAATCGGCTTGCGCGGCAGAATAAATGGATTCAACACTCTGATTCCAAGTTCTCTGCCGCGTCGCCTGATGGAAACAGGCCAGCGACATCTTGGCCAAAAATTCAAAATGGAGATGCTTCAGATTTGCCAGTTCGGCCTCATTCCTATTGCAAACCGCTTCGCGAATCGTTTCCGCCGTTATCGCGTAAATCAGCCACGGCTGATAAAGAAGAACTGCTTTGTAATCCTTCGCCGCGTATTTGTCAATAAGACGCTTCATCGTTAAATTTTTTTCGGCGAATAACTGCGACGACGGATACCATGCCAGCGGCTCATAATTAAATCCAAAATCCGTAAAAAGATGCTGCGCTTCCTCGTGAGCCAACCTCCACATTTCTTCAACGACAAGCCACACTATATATGGCGTCGCCTCCGTATTGGACATTACTCTCAAATGGCACAACTCCCTCGCGCTTATCGCGGTTTGAATATTGGTCTTGGTATAAAGCGGCAAGATATATCGCGCGTCTTCACCGGAAATGCCGGCCGCCGACATTTCCTGATACAGTTCAAAACTTTCCGATAATATTTTTCTTGCCATATCTCCGTCCTTTAGAATTTTCGCCGGCAGATAAAATCCGCGATCCGGTTTGGCGCGGCGCAGGGACTGCTGTAAGTGCGACGCGAATTCCGGCAGGCAAAGCTGAAGCGTGGCCGCCCGGGGTAGATTTTCGATGCTGAAAATAAAAATCCCTTGGTCGCCGACCGAGCCGTGACCCATGCCGAAACTATTCTTCAAGACCGCTTTGCACTTTTTATCGCGCGCTTCTTCCGGAAGCGCCAATAAATCCTGTAAAATTTTAGCCGAAGAATCCTCTTCGAAACAGCCGAGCGCTCCGGCCGCGGCAATCAACTGCGGATCACCCGCCATTGCCATCAAACCAACTTTTAAATCGCCCATCTTACACCTCCTATTAAAATGTTAAACAACCCCTATTTTTGATAAGGACTACGCTACTCCGCGCTAAACAAAAAAGCAAGAATTATCCTCGGCCCAGTTTTTTCAGCGCCGCCTTGACTTTATCTTCCACGCTTTCAATTTCTTTCGGCAATTCGTTCAGAATTTTCCTGACATCGCTCGCTTTATAGCCCAAAGACACCAGCGCCTCAAAGGCATCTCCCATTTCTTTAAATCTTCCTCCCTTTTCCAAAACCACCGTTTTGGCCCGCCGTTTTCCTGCCGATGCCGGAGACCTTGGTAAAAAATGTTTCGTCTTCGGAAACAATGGCCTGCTTCAAACCGGAAACCGGCGCCACTTCCAAAATTCCCAGCGCCGATCGCGGGCCGATGCCGGAGATGGAAATTAACATTTCAAAAAAATCCAATTCTTCCTGATTGAGAAAGCCATATAAATCCATGGCATCTTCGCGGACATAAAGATGCGTCCAGATTTTGACGGTCTGGCCGATGTTCGGAATTTTAGCCAAAATCCCGGAGTGGGAAAACACTTTATAGCCGATGCCGCCGACATCAATCACAAAAAATTTCTCGTTTTTATCTAAAATTTTACCCTCAAGATGAGAGATCATATATTACCATAATACCCCTATAGGCTTGCCAAAAACAAGAAAATCGCATATCCTCTTCTCATAAAAATATGCCAATAACAAAATCGGCCGAAAAGGCCTTGAGACAAAATAAAAGAAGACATATAAGAAATGTGAAGCAATCGCGCTCGCTTAAAGATGAGGTAAAATCGTTGAAAAAATTAGTGATCGCCAAAGACAAAAAAGGCGCCGGCGAAATATTGCCGAAGGTTTACAAAGCGCTGGACAAGGCGGCAAAAAACAATCTCATCAAGAAAAACGCCGCGTCAAGAGTAAAATCGCGATTAACCAAAGCAGTTAATAAATTATAATTGTAAAAATGCGCCGATTAATTTTCCGACGCTTATGGAGCCATTTTGGCATGGCCTTCCGCCGAAGGCGGAAGCAAAATGATTGAATTGCCACCGACAATTCAATCATCGGACAGCGAGCCCGACGCTGGCGGGCGAGCGCGCGAGGAAAATTAATCGGCGCATTTTAGTATCACAATTCCGCGATAAGGAGAGACAGCGCGGTTTTGGCGTCGGAATCGCTGGTCTTAAGCGTCAAATCCAAATCAATAATCCGCGACAAAATTGTTTTCAGTTCTTCAATGGAAAACAATTTTGCCGCGGTTTTTGTTTTTTCCAAAACAAAGGGATGGAGTTTCAATTCCGCCGGATTATTCGGATTCATCTTAAATCTTAAAAGGTTTCTAATCTGCCAGGCCAGCAAACCCAGCATTTCCGTTGGTTTTTCGCCGCCATCCAATGTTTTGTAAAGCGCCGCTATCGCTTTTTTCTTATCCTTTCTGGCCATGGCGTCGGTTAATTCAAAAACTTTGTAATCGGCGCCAGCCGCCGTCAATTCTTCAACCTGCGATTTGCTCAAAATACCTTTCACTTTGTAATCCGCCAATTTTCTGATTTCCGAATCAAGCCGCCAAAGATCGGCGCCGCGATTGGCCACCAAAAAATCAATCGCGTCGCTCGCGAAATCTATATCCAAAGAA
>Ga0075881_126_pt1 | contig 7940 bp, 7 predicted proteins | sample RifGroA1_FD_68304 | JGI IMG/M metagenome (GOLD analysis project Ga0075881, IMG submission 68304) | Parcubacteria (Giovannonibacteria) bacterium GW2011_GWA1_44_25 | reverse complement strand
ACAAAATCCGGATTTGTCTGTGGAGCAACTAATATATCTCCCGAAATTACTTTATTTATCTCTTTTGCAGATTTTAAAATTACTACGTTTCCGCTAACTATACCCGGGCTTGCTGCCTCACCTTTAAGAATTACTTCTAGTTTTATCTCCTCCTTTTCCCCTCTCGCTGTTTTTTTCTGTGAGAAAGTAGTTACTGGTCTAGTTTGGACAATATAAACTTTATTTTTTTCTATCGCCCATTCAATATCCTGTGGAAAGAAATAGTGCTTTTCCAGTTTTTTACCTATTGAAGCCAGTTCTTTTATTTGCGAATCGCTTATTTTTTGTTTACTTCTTTTGGAAGCTTGAATATTAACCTCTTTATTAAGTTTGCCTTTTTTAACAAGAGCGGTGCTTTGTTCGGACATTTTTTTTGCCTCAATACTTAAGGAGTTTTTGTCTACTTCATAATGATCGGGGGTTACTTGACCCTGCACAATCATCTCCCCAAGGCCATAAATCGCTTCAATAATAATTTTCGACTTGTCATTCGTTAGGGGATCAACAGTAAACATAACACCTGAATTATCGGACTGAATCATTTTTTGAACTGGAACAGCTATTCCTATTTTAAGATGATCAAATTTATTTTCATGCCTATAAAAAATAGCTCTTGCATCAAAAAGTGAAGCCCAGCACTGCTTTACTTTATGAAGCAGAACAGAATCACCAGATACGTTTAGGAAGGTCTCTTGCTGCCCTGCAAACGACGCATTCGGTAAGTCTTCTGCTGTAGCCGATGACCTAACTGCTACTAATGCATCGCTGAAGAGGCCTCCAAGTTTCTTATAGTGGTCTCTTATCTCAGTAATTAAATCCTTAGACATTTCAGCTTCAATGATCGCTTTTTTAATGTCTGCAGAAAGACCTACAAGAGTTTCGGGTCTTTCAAAATTAGCTGTGTTTAATAAGTGTTCTATTTTTTTATTTAAATTGTTTTCTTTTATGAAAAAGTAATAGGCTCGCGAGGTAATAACAAAACCATTGGGAACTGGGAAGTCTGCTCCATACATTTCCCCAAGGTTTGCAGCTTTTCCACCCACTAGAGGAATATCTTCTTTTCCTACTTCAGAAAACCAAACGACATAACGAGCAGCGGACATTATCCTAATTATGAAAAGATTTTATGAACTTGGCAAGTACTAGGAGGATTTAGATAGCTCTTCTTTAAAATAATCAACCCAGGGAATAAGACTCGGATCGATTTCATAAAGCATTGCTAGATAAAATGTAAGAAATCCTCCAAAACTGACTAAATAAAGAGCCTGGGTCAAAATATCACTTCCCTCCGCCTCAAAAGAATAATGGGGAATAGAGTTCTTATTTACAATTTCCTTAGTTAGCTTGGTACGCTGTTTCGTTTTATTGCTAGACAAATCAGATTCTAAAAACAATCCTACGAGATTATTATTAGCAGGATTTTTTAAACCCTCCATTAAGTGATGATTAAGTTCCGGAATACAGGAATAAGAAGCAAAAGTTTTTGAGTTTTCATTCAGTTGGTTTCTAATAATATGGGCAACTCCGTTTAAAAAATCAGGAACTATTATAAGAGGGGATTTGTTTTTTATTTTTTGAGAAATCTCAACCGCTTTTGCTTTAATGCTTTCTTGGTTTGCACGTATGAAGCTTATTGAATTTTTGACTTGCGAATCTTCAATTTTCAAAAATCCAAGACTAGACAAGATGGCAATTGCTCCCATAATAGAATAACCGGTTCCGAGCCTTGGTTGATTTGATGGATTAAACTTAGGAACAATTCTTAGAAAGAGTAAATCTTTTTCTTCAAAAAAACCGAGAAGATTCCCGCCTGTTGTGAGTCCAGTTATTTTACATCCCTTTTCAAAAGCCTCATCTGCGGAAGATAGAGTCTCCTCAGTGGTTCCTGAATAGGTAGAGAGGATGGCTAGAGATTTTTCTGACGCAAACTTAGGAAGTTCATAACTGCTATTCAAATAAAAAGGCAAATTAAGCTGGTTTTTGAAAACGGAGAGAACGAAGTGCGCCCCCAGAGCGGAGCCTCCCATTCCAGAAAAAACTATATTCTGAACATCTCTGTATTCACTGGGAAAGTCCAAGTCTTTTGCGTCGTTCCAAATCTGCTCACATTGATCCGCAAACATTTCTACAGAACCTAAAACATTCTTCGGATCAAGATGCTTAAAAGAGTTAGGATCGTTTAAATTAATCATCTTGCAACGCTCTTAATAAAGTCTTTTATCTCGGAAAATTTTTCTTCAACCTCTATTTTACTATACCCTTCGACATTTAATCTTAATAATGGTTCTGTATTTGAAGTTCTTACATTAAATCTCCAGCCTATATAAGAGATTGAAACGCCATCAATATCCCAGAATTTACCTTCTTTATATTTTTCTCTTAAGGCGTTAAGAATTTCACTAGCATTTGAAACTTCGAAGTTGTACTCGGGCATCTCATAACTTCTACGTAATTCTTCAACTAGGTCAGATAAAGTTCTATTTTCTTCACTAATAACTTTTAAAATAATTAGAATTACTGGTAAATTCCACTCAGCATTTCCGTTTGCCCTAAAAAACATATGTCCTGAAGATTCTCCGGCAAAAATACCCCCTGTTTTATTCATAGCCTCTGTAATATAGGCATGTCCCACGCGAACAATCTCTGATCTGCCGTCGAATTCTTCAACAATTTTCTGAGGCCCTAAAATGTCTCTGATATCAAAATATATAAGTTCTCCAGGATATCTTTTAAGTAGCTCTCTAGCTACAATTGAAGTAATACTTGTAGATGGAACAACTTTGCCCTTCTCATCAATAAAAAACAATCTATCTCCGTCTCCATCAGTGGCAATTCCCAAGTCTGCCTTTTCTTCTACAACTTTTCTCTGAAGATCGGAGAGCGTTTCAAACTTAAGGGGATTTGGTTCATGAATTGGAAAACTACCGTCAAGCTCAAAATTCATTTTAATTAATTCCCCGGGAATTTTTTCGAAAAGCGCTTCAACATATTGAGCACCCATTGCATTTCCAGGATCAGCTACTATTTTTAGCCTTTTAATATTTGGATTGTCTAGCAAATCTAGCGCTTTATTAACCTCATCCTCTAAAATTCCGTCCCTTTTAGTAACATTCCCTCTTGTTTTTATCATTTCGCTTGCTTCTTCAGATAGAGCTTTCTGTACATCGTCCATTCCTGTTGGTTTTCCTATTTTTATTAAACCTCTGGGGGAGTAGAGAACAAATTTCATCCCATTCCAATTCTTAGGATTATGTGAAGCTGTAACTTGAATTCCGCAGTCATATTTATAATTAAAAACCGCAAAGTAAAAAGATGGAGTAGATAATTGACCGCCGTCAATTATATCTGCACCCATTTGGAGAAGCTCATTTTTTACTGCATCAAAAAGCTGAGGTCCTGAAAGCCGCATGTCATAGGCTAGAAAGATGTTGAATTTTTCTTTTTCTATTTTCAGCTTGAAAAAGCTATATATAGCCCTTGCGATTAGTCTTATGTTCGTCTCATTTATTTGTTCTGGATAGATTCCGCGGATGTCGTAGGATTTAAATATTGAAGGGTCGATTACCATGTAAACTAGCTTATATTTCAACCATTAAAAAGTCAATGGCGCTACGTAAGGGATAGGAAAGTTCACCTGTTTTTACCCCCTTTTCAATTTCAAAGATTTTATTATAAATTTCTTTTAGTTTTTCTTTTCCAAAAAGCTTTGCTTGTCTTTCTAATTTATTTCTTTGCCAGGAAGCAAGTTTTTTTACCTCGTCAATATTTTTCTTAGAATCAAAAATAGAGTTTAGTATTCTAAACTGTCTTGTTATCATAAAAAAAACTATTTCTTCTGAAGTATTCTCTAGGACTTTTGCTGCCAAAGAAATATTACCCGCTGAATTAGGCTTTAGAGAATCAAGAAATTGGAAAATATTATTTGGTAGTTTGAAATTCTGATCTCTAAACTTAATCGCCTTAGTAACAATTTTCGAAATTTCTTTCGGCTCCCAGATATAAGTTTCAGATTGTTTGTCATGTTTAGTTAATATTTTTTCTACATCTTCTAGCTGTTTATATTTTTTGGAATATAAATTCTCTAGAAAGATTAAATTTTTCTTCTGGAATAGGGAAGTGCCAGACAAAACTTGAAGCAGCTCCTCGATAATTAAGCTTTCATTATCTGCAAAAAAATGATCAGGAGATTTTTCTTTAAGATCTGTAAAGAATTTTCTCGACGACAAATAATCTGCTCCGTGAATTAATGTAATCATCTCAATAAGTTTTGTATTTTATAAATAACTCATTCGCTAGCCTGTCAAGATGCCTTCCCTTTCTCTTATGCGATAAAAGCGCTCCAGAGAAATTTTTTGGAATATGTAAGAGTTCGTGTATTAACACCCTTTTCTTAAAATCTTCATCATATTTATCGTAGTGTTCTGAGAGAACCTCAATTACGTAAGCAGGTTCTATGTTTAATGCATCCTGAAAAATCTTTGGAATAGCCCAAATTCTGGCATGGGCTCTTGATTTAGATCCGAATGATCGATAACAGAAAATGCGGTTAATGTTTACGTGGGAGAAATTAAGCCTTGACGTAATTTCTAGAAGGTCCTTTTTGACGTCTTTTGCTTCTTTCCATTCCATCGACTTTATGTGTACTTATCAGCTACGTAAGAGGCACCATATGCTTCAGGCTTTGTTTTGGCAACATAACCATTTCCATTAACCATTCCGACAACTTCTTTAATCATGTCTCTTGTGTCTCCATGCTCTCCGACATCAATGTGAATCTCAAGATGGTATTTAGGTGAATGACCGTTTAGGCCTCTTTTAAGCTGTGGTACAAAAATTGAGGCAAAATTTAAAGAAGTCATAGTTTCGGCATATATTTTTTCTCGAAGCGAATAAATATTATTTTTATAAGTCCTGTTCCAGAAATACCGACCGCCAAATCCTTTTCTATGAACAAGAATTGCTGTAACTAAATTGATTTTCTTCGAACCGTTACTAAGTGATGCCTTTTCTTGTGAGTCTGTGCCAATCACTAGGCTATACTCAGCATCTGGGTCATCCTCAAGAAACTTTTTTATGATTTGTATTACTTCTTCTGTCTTTAAACTGCCGAGGGATAAACTCTCGAAGACAAGATTGTCAGTTACCATTTTTCGTAGTGACAATTATACCATAAGGATTAAAGCCTTAAAAAGAATTCAAAAATAGATTCAGCCATTCTTATGGGAAAACTTTTTTTTATAAATTTTGAAAATTCTTTTATTGGTATAGCTTTTTGAATTGTAACCGATAAGACTCTTTTATTGTTTATACTAGGTTGTCCTTTGGCTTTCGATAATTTCTCAATTACATTATAAGTTTTCCTTTTATTTCCATGACTATCTATTAGGGAAAATCCTTGAAAATTATGATCTCCTGCATTAAGAAGAAAAGGGGAAACGGTTACGATATTAGGATCTGTCCAAATTTCGCGGTAAGCTCTCCCAAGGAATTCTGATGCCTGATCTTCAGTAACCGCTCCTATTTTCCATCCGGTTTCTGTAATAAAAATTGGAATTTTAGAATCTCTGTACTCGTTAATTAGTAATGACTCGTGTAGATAGCTCCCTGTTCCCATCAGGCTCTCCCTATCGGGTTCTTGTGCAAATCCGGGATTAGGGTATGAATGACTGGACATGCCATCGATTTTATTAAATATCCCGGGACTAAAACTCTCGACTTCTCTTAAGAAATCGTACTGGTTTAAATAATTTCCGAGGCTTGGCGCAGCGTTGTCAAGCCCTGCTGAAATAATAAAAAAGTCTTTATTTCTTGATTTAAATATGTCTACTGCAGAATTTAGTATTTGAGCATACTCACCGGGATTGGGAGTCCCTCCCCATTCGTCTCCTCGATTTACCTCATTGTAAACGATTATGTATCTATTTTTAACAGGCCACTCTAGAGAGTTTAAAAAGTTTGCAAAGTCAACAAGGTCGCTATCTGTAGGTTTTCGCCAACGAGAAGTATTAAAGTATTCTCCTTCAGTGGATAGTCGAAGAATAGGTATTACGTGATTTGATATTGCTTCGTCAAAAAATCCTTGCCATTTTTCTATATCCTTGTCTCCGGACTGAATTGGTATAACAACATATCCCCAATCTCCTCCATTTGAGTTTATAAGCTTTGCTGCATTATTGATTTCCGAAGGGAATAGAATGTGTATACCTATTCTATTATTCTGTTTTAAGACTGGGGATTCTATTGCAAAAGCAGATTGAAAAGAAGCTAGTAATAAACTAAGCGTTAAGACAAGAGTTAAAATTCTTCCATTGCTGGGGCTTTCTTCGTCCAGAAGTCTATTGCTAGAATTCTGGTGCAATCTATAAAACTTTCGTTTTATAAATAGCTTGTTATTTATACAATTCACAGACTCTTCTGTCAATATAGACAAAATAGGACAAAATATACCAATATTTTTTCCATCAAAAAAACCCTATTGCTAGGGTCTTTTCGGGGCGGCTTTCTTGCGAAAGCTTCCTGCCTGTTGATACTTTCGTATCGAAGGTAAAAAACATTTTATACTGTGAGCTATGTTTTGTCAACTAGGAAAAAAGAGATCAAAAGAGAGCAAAATTACGATTTTATTTTAGGTTTTAACAAAAAATAAAAATTGAGAACCAAAAGGATTAAACTCCCATACAATAAATGGGAGAGCAAAAGTGGATTAAAATTATTTGGAGCTTTTATATTTAACGCGGAAAATAGATATGCGATAAAGAGTAGTAATAAAAATATGGTTCGGTGTTTTTTCTTCAATGCTTCAGAAAAAAGTATAATCATAGGAATTATTAATAAAAGGAAATGATGCTGCCATGCATATGGAGCAAGAATTAAAGAAAGTATTATTATTAGTGAGTACTCCAAACGAAAAAATCTATTGCTATATCTGATTAGAAATATAGCGGTAAAAGACAAGGCAAATAGCTGAATCACTTTTAGTAGCGCCTGGTGAAATGGGTAAAGATTTCTAATAAGAAATCCTGACAAAGCCTGATTGTAGTAATCTATTTTTTCTCCACTTATTAACCCCGGAATAATTACCTTTAGAAAGTAAAAATTATACTCTGGTCTCAAAACGAGAAAGCCTAGTATAAAAAGGATAATTGAAAATAATAAAAGATATAAGATGATTTTCCACTGTTTTCTTAAAATGAAAAACGGAATTATTAATGTGGGGAAAAATTTGCTCCACATAGAAAGAGATATGAAAACAGCGCTTCTCTTTCGATTGTTTTCATAAAAATATAAAAATAGACTAAGAAAAAAAAGAGGTAAACTGTTTAATTGTCCCATTCCCAAGCTGAACTTAAATGGAAAAAAATTAAATATAAGGACTAAAAGAAAAAGCTTGATCTTAAAATTTGTCTTTTTAAGATACATAGTAAATAACAAATAAATAGATAAAAAACATAATATAATCGAAATTAAGAACCATATTTTACCCGCCAATATTAGACCGAATGGGGTTAATGCTAAAAAAAGGATTAAGCTGATTGGCGGATATGCATATCCCTGTGTAATATATGGATTTTTTCCATCAAATGCATCTCTTGCAGACTGGAAATAAACCGTAAAGTCAGGATAGGTTGAGTAATTTATTGCTTTTAAAATATTGAGTGCTGAAAGAATGAGAACTATCCAGAGTAAGAGTGTCAGTAATTTATTCATCTACATGACATGTGGGGAATGTGAGCCGTGAGGGATTCGAACCCACGACCAAGAGCTTAAAAGGCTCCTGCTCTACCACTGAGCTAACGGCCCATGACAATCAATTATATCAGCAAGGCTAATACTTGACAATAACACTGTTTGGGCCTTATATTCGATCTAATCATAAAAGAGAGGAGGTGAAATAAATGCAG
>Ga0075881_135_pt1 | contig 8740 bp, 9 predicted proteins | sample RifGroA1_FD_68304 | JGI IMG/M metagenome (GOLD analysis project Ga0075881, IMG submission 68304) | Parcubacteria (Giovannonibacteria) bacterium GW2011_GWA1_44_25 | reverse complement strand
AGGGGCGACCGTGTGGCCGAGGTTCTTGAGCCACTTGAATCCATCACCCGTTGAACCAGTTTCGGGGCGGGAATATCCGCCGGTTGCGATAATAAAATTGTCGGCGGTGTATTGCGCGCTGCCGCAGGAGACGGAGGTAATTTTCCCGCCGAGAGCGGTGATCCGCCCGACAGCGGCACCCATCTTTATTGTCACGCGATTATCGGCGATATATTGTTTCATAACGCGCGATACGTCGGTTGCTTTTTGCGTGTTAGGGAATGCGCGCTTGCGTGCTTCGATCACAAGCGGCAAACCATGCGATTCGAAAAATTCAAATGTATTTTTGACGCCGAATCGGGAGAAGGGGGAGTAGAGATAATTTTTTGCCGTGGAGTAGTGCTTCAAAAATTCATGGACGTCGTATTCGGCGTTCGTGATATTGCACCTTCCTCCGCCGGTCGCATCGAGTTTTTTCCCGAGCGTTTTGTTTTTCTCAAGAAGGAGGACGGATTTACCGCGCTCACTCGCGCGTCCTGCCGCCATCATCCCCGCCGGCCCTCCGCCGATGACCATAACGTCATAATGAGTTTTTTCCGTGTTCTTCATAGGGAGAATGGTAACATATTTGCTCAGGAAAAAACCGCCCCGAGTTTCTGGGGGCGGTTTCAAGAAAACAAAAGCTAATGGAGAGTGCGTTCCTCTTCTTCCGAAGTTTCATCGAAATAAATCACACCATCTTTCGGAAAATATTCCTCGAAAACCACGCTTACATAACGATCCAGTTCTTCAAGGTATTTATCGATCATTTCCGGCGGCTGTCCCTCTGCGACCGAAGAAATAAAAGAACCCTGTCTTTAAAAAGTGTCCACCCCGCAATTTCTTCCCGAAGTACCATCGCGTTGTCTTCCATGATTTTCTTTTGTCGCACAGCTTCTTCAATGATTTGAATCCCATCGTCGTACGACGAAAACTCAAGAGATTGGCTTCCTTTGGGATATTTGATATGTCCGTGAAGCCCACAGTTGCAACGTTCGGCAAAAGCAACATGTTGAATGATTGGTTTTGTGTCCACTAGCTTTATCCTCCATGTTTTCTTCTTTTATACTGCTCGTCCAAAGAACAAAAGTCAATCCTGCCAAGGGGTCACCCTGACGGAGTTTTCCGTTTCTGTTATACTTTGAAATATGAAACAGCAGATAGTATTTATCCACGGCGGCGAAACTCACGATACCTATGAGCAGTACGTTGAATATCTCAAGAGAAGTGAATTTGATCCTAAAAAAGAGAGTCAAAAAAGATGGAAACACTCTTTGGCAGAAAATCTTGGCGATGGTTATGAAATCCTTATGCCACAGATGCCGAGCAAACATAACGCCAAATATAATGAATGGAAGATTTGGTTTGAAAAAGTAACCCCTTTTATAAAAGAGAACGCTATATTTATTGGACATTCTCTTGGTGGGATATTTTTAACGAAGTACCTATCAGAAAATAAATTTTCCAAAACAATAAAAGCGACAAAATTATTCACCCGCTGATTTTATATTGCCCAAAAGCTTGGAAAAATTCCAAAAACAAGGCGGTACGATATATCTTTATTACAGCAAAGACGATGTTGTAGTCCCACTTAAGAATCTCGAGAAATATAAGAATGCATTATCTACTGCCCGCAGCGTTATTTTTGAAGACAGGGGACATTTCAATCAAGAAGAATTTGGAGAAATCGTGGATGGAATAAAAAAGATATGATCAAAAAAGAAATTTTACAGCGTTTTAAAGATATCGGCATAATTCACAAAAAACCCGTCAAATTAAGATCGGGGGACATGGCAAATTTTTATTGTGACATCAAAAAATCATACGGATACCCTGATATTTTGAATGCTCTTGCAGATGAAATTGGTAATCTGTTAGCAAGGGATATTACTTGTGTTGCCGCTTCAGGATACGGCGGGTTGCCTCTTGCGGCACTTGTTGCAGTGAAGTTTAATAAAAAATTTATTATTGACGAAATTATTAACGATTAAAATTTTTTTACGGAAGTTATGGATGATATCAAAAAATTAGAACAACTTGCACAGGAGACGATTAATGAACTTAAAATAATGCATCAACCAATTGTGCGCGTGTGCGGACCGCTCACCACAGGTGGTTTCGGTTATGAAGAGAATGCCCGCAGGCTCACTGCCGCAACTGCAGAACTTAAACGTCGTGGATATTCTGTTTTTGATTGGGAGCCGTCAGAGGCGCATATTAAAGATATGAATTTGCCACACAGTGTTGTCATGGAAAAATTCCACAAACCAGTTCTTGCGTCCGGCTACATAAAAACCGCATTCTTTTTGTCTAAATGGGAAGAATCAAAGGGAGCAACATGGGAAAGGAATTTTGCACGCGAAAATACCCACATGACTATTGAAGAATTTCCCGAGGAATGGTTTGAACACCCAAAGCCCTAGTCTTTTTTCTGCGCATATACGGAAATACTTCTGCGTTTCCATGCTTTGCCGTGGCGCGTGTGGCGATGTGATTTACTCGTTTTGTGAATTATGAAATACTCTCCGAGAAAATCGTAGATCTCTTTTTCAGTGAATACATGCTCTGAAACGCCGATGATCGGGTGGATGTACGAGCCCTCTTCTCCCGCAGGATTTTCGCGCAGAAACCGCTCTGCATGCTGATCCTCGTCTCGTAAAAATGTTTTAAAGAATAGCCATCCGTCAGGACGAAGTACGCGAGCGATTTCGCCAATGAGTATTTTTCGCTCTGCTTCCTTGAGAAAGTGCGAGGTCATCATATCAAGCACGATTGTTTGTGACTGGTCGGGGAGAGGGATGGGCCCTGCGATTGTGCGTGTTTCATATTCAAGCGGTAAGTCATTGCTTAAGCGAGTTGCTTGCGCAGTTGCTTCGTGTGAGATATCAAAACCAACACCATGACACCCAAATTGTTGCGCAAGGTAAATAAGATTGCGTCCATTGCCGCATCCAAGATCAAGGATTGAAATTGTTTTGTTGAGATATTTTCCTCCGTGTTGACGAGAGAGCCATCGAGTGAATTTGACCAGATCCTCACTCGGGTTACTTGAAAGCACAATATGCTCTTTGTTTTTATATTCTTTATTCCAAAACGCGCCACCCCGGCCCTTATTTCTGCCGGATTCGCGGATCTGTCTCTTCGCCTTTTTTCTACTCCAAGGTCTTGCCATAGGTCTTACTATATACCACGACCTTGGAATCTCACAAAGGGGAACGTCTCGCATTTAGAACATGTTTGCGATACACTAGACATCACACCATGAAAGATATAGCCCCAAAAACATATATTTATGGCAAACACGCGCTCATGGAAGCATTGCGCAACTCACCCCATGCGGTTGAGAAGGTGTTGCTTGCTCCGCAAGGTGAAGACAAAGAAGTGAGAGCACTTGCGAAGAGCGCCAATATTTCTGTCATAGATCTTTCCCCAAAAACAATGCTCCATGATATTGATTCGTCGCTTGTCATTTTGGGAGAAATACAAGATCCGCAAAATGTTGGCGCAATTATTCGTTCTGCCGCGGCATTTGGTGTTGCGGGCGTGCTTATCCCCGAACACAATCAGGCGCCGATCACGGGTACCGTGGTCAAAGTGTCCGCCGGCATGGCATTTCGCGTGCCCCTTGTCTCGATCGGGAATGTGAATACGACCGCACGCGACCTTAAGGAACGCGGTTTCTGGATCTATGGACTGCAAGGCGATGCGCCGCAAAATATTGCAACCGAAAAGTTTGACGCACCGGCGGTGTTCATTTTTGGCAACGAAGCAACCGGCATTCGTCTTAAGACGCGTGAACTTTGCGACATCCTCTTATCAATTCCTATGAATCCCGGGTGCGAATCCCTCAATGTTTCCGCGTCGGCTGCAGTTGCATTATATGCATGGAGCGCGCTAACCCTCAATATATGCCCCCACGGCAAGCCGACGGGGGTAATACTCGGAACTCGCTTCGGCCTCTACGGCACTTCCAATTTCTAGCTCGCTCTGCTCGCGAAATTTAGGTCGCTCGTACAAAAACGTGGCAGAGCCACGCGGTATTAACCTATATTAGCTCCTCGGCTCGGAAATGGAAATGCAGGAACATTTCCATTCCACTCGCTCTACGTCGCGAATAAACACTGAATCCATGGGCATTTTTACGCCTATAGACAGTAATGTTAATCGTCATATAATTAAAGGGAGAAAGGTCGATATAATTTTTTTTATTATTCGATCATATAGTAACTACTATGAAAGCATTGCATATCGTCACATTCGTCCTTGTCGTTGTAGGAGGTGTGAATTGGCTTCTTCTTGCGCTTACGGGCTGGGAAGTAGGTCAGCTTTTTGGCGGAATGGATGCAACTGTCTCGAAAGCAATTTATGTGCTTGTTGGACTCTCGGCAATTTATATTGCCGCAACACACATGAAGGATTGCAGGACGTGTTCCAGCGGACCCATGATGTAATTTAGGACACCCTTTACTCATCGTTAAAAAACGCCCCGATCGTCTCGGGGTGTTTTTTTGAGAGCGCCGTATGTTTCTCGCGTTGTTTTCTGGTACAATACAATCATTCATTATAATTGCAGATTGATATAACATGCCCACAGACAACAATCGCTCGGTTATTGATCTTCCCAAGGGAGTTTCGGGGCTTTCTCGTCACGAAGCGCAACAGCGTCTCAAACTATATGGATCAAACGAAATCATCCAGAGTAAAAAACTCTCTGTTGCGGCAAACTTCTTTCTGAAATTCAAAAATCCGCTCATTATCATCCTTATCATCGCTGCGCTCATCTCCGGATTTTTGGGCAACCGCATCGATTCGTTTATTATCATCGCGATGGTGATCTTGAGTGTTGCCATTGATTTCATCAATACGTATAAATCCCAAAGAGCGGCAGAAGCGCTTCGTGACCGCGTGAAAATTACCGCCACAGTTCTGCGAGAAGGGGTGCTGGCAGAAATCCCTCTTTCCCTCATTGTTCCCGGCGACGTGGCCGTTCTTTCTCCGGGCGATGTTATTCCCGCCGATGGAACAATTTTGCAGGCAAAAGACTTTTTCGTGAACGAATCGTCGCTTACCGGCGAATCGTTCCCTGTGGAAAAAGAAACAAGCTCGTCGGTGTTTATGGGGAGTAGTGTTGTGACAGGAAACGGTCTTATGTCAGTCCTCGCGACGGGAAGAAAAACAAAATTCAGTTCTATCGCCGAATCACTCACGCGTAAAGAAGAACCGAATGATTTTGATCGCGGAATAAAAGATTTCAGCGTTCTCATTATGAAGGTGATCCTCATCCTGGTCATCTTCGTATTTTTCGTCAACGCATTTAAAACATCAACCTCCCAACACCAACTCCTCGAATCATTCCTTTTTGCGATTGCCCTTGCAGTGGGGCTTACTCCGGAGCTTTTGCCGATGATTATTGCGCTCAATCTCTCGCGTGGTTCGCTCGTGATGTCCAAGCGGGGCGTCATCGTGAAAAAACTTTCAGCGATACAGAGTTTCGGGAGCATGGATATTTTATGCACCGACAAAACAGGAACGCTTACTGAAGATCGAATCGTGCTTATCAAGTGCGTGGACGGCTTTGGCGCGGAATCCGACAAGGTGTTTTTGTACTCATACGTGAATAGTTTTTATCAGAGCGGGTTTTTAAACCCCCTTGATTCTGCCGTCGTTGATTTCAAAAAACTTCACACGAAAGAATATAAAAAAGTTGACGAAACACCCTTTGACTATATCCGCAAGCGCAACATGGTGGTTGTCGATGGTCCGGAAGGGAGACTCCTCATTACCAAGGGAGCGCCGGAAGAGCTTTTGCAGGATTGCGGTTTTTACGCCGATGGCGCGACTCCGCTTACGGAAGATATCGAAAAGCGTATCTACGGGCAATATCAAGAATTGAGCAAAGAAGGATTCCGCGTACTTGCAGTCGGGATTAAAAAGATTCACGAAACAAAAAAAGTCTATGGGAAAAACGAAGAGCACGATATGGTATTTGCGGGGTTTATCGCCTTTCTTGACCCTGCGAAAAAAACAGTTGCCGAAACGCTCGGGAAACTCGAAGAGTATGGAATTGAAATTAAAATTATTACCGGGGATAACGATCTCGTAAGTCAGAAAATTGCCCGTGACATAGCGCTCCCGGTGAAAGGGGTGCTTACGGGAAGTGAAATAGAAAAGTTAAGCGACGACGCGCTCCGCATCAAAGCAGAAGAAACGACGATTTTTGCTCGCGTGTCGCCGGATCAAAAAACAAGGATCATCAGGCTTCTTCAGAAAAACAAACACGTCGTTGGATATATGGGGGATGGCATCAACGATGCCCCTGCGCTTAAGGCGGCGGATGTCGGTATCTCGGTCAACAACGCCGTTGACGTCGCAAAAGAATCAGCGGACATTATTTTGATACTCAAAGACCTTGTTGATGGAGTGATTGAAGGAAGAAAGACATTTTCCAATACCATGAAATATCTTATGATGTCGCTTTCATCAAATTTCGGCAATATGTTTTCAATGGCGGGCGCATCGCTCTTCATTCCGTTTTTGCCGATGCTTCCGACGCAGATTCTCCTCAATAACCTTATCTATGACAGCTCACAGCTTGCGCTCTCTATGGATAATGTCGATTCTGCCGACATTAAAAAGCCGCGGAAACTGGATATGGGATTTATTAAAAAATTCATGATGATCTTCGGTCCCCTAAGTTCCATATTCGATATCGTCACGTTCCTTGTGCTGCTCCTCGTCTTTCATTTTATCGAAAGCGATTTTCAGACAGGATGGTTCCTTGAATCCCTCGCGACACAGACGCTCGTGATCTACATGATCCGCTCGCGATTCTCGTTCTTCAAAAGCAAACCCAGCATCGCGCTCGTTATAAGTACACTCGCAGCAGTTGGAATAGGGTGGGGAATCGCGCAGAGCTCGCTTGGGGCAGTGTTTAATTTCAAACCTTTGGCGCTTCTCACGATCGGAGCGATTGTTTCCGCGTATCTTATGGCAGTTTACTTTGCAAAGCAGTGGTTTTACCAGAAGCTTCTCAAGGATTACTAGGGTACCGTTTCCTATATTTTTAAGATTTTATTCGTAATTGTTTTTTACGACATTTACCGGGATTGCAAAGCCGATGTTGCTTGGATATTACTCCAACAGGAAGACTTGACAGTCTAATCATAACATGCTTCAATCTAATTTAGATTTAAGTACCCCCACAATCAAACATATTCACACTCTAAGGAGAACCCCATGTCTTTGACTGGACATTTGATTTTTGCTGTTGTATATAATCCATATAATGTTTTTCATCAACACCTTATTGGTCGTTTTGCTCTTCTAGAGAAATTAATCCCTTCTCTAAATGATGTTTCTGTGGCAATAACAGCTGAAAACATTCGCTTCTACAAATTCAAAGAAGGATCAGAAATAGAAATGCGAGTAAGAATAAAGAACAACCAACTACTTTGTGCTGTCGGTGAAGATCGACATAGTAACGAAGGGACTTTATTTTATCTCACAAGCGGCTTAAATCGTGATCATCCATGGGCGTGGCTAGACGAAAAAGGAGAAACATGGCTAACCACAGAAGATTTCGGCCGGTATCTAACCAATCTCAAGCATCTTCTGATCGCGTAATTTCAACAAAAGCCCCACTTCAGTGGGGCTTTTTACCAAGGCAGCAAAATGCATACCTCACAAACCTTTTATTATAAAGTAAGGTTTGTGAGTAAATAAATAAAACTCATTAAAAACTTTGACTATTTCACTTTCTTAATGTAGTATATGGCATTAATCCCGTGCGAGGGATTTTTTCATTATGGAGATTCGAAATATAGCTATTATTGCTCACCCCAGTACCATCCGCCCAAGGCGGAGCTACGGGGCAGGCGTTGACCACAACCAATATGGAAATTAGAAATATAGCTATTATTGCTCACGTCGACCACGGGAAGACCACGCTCACATTCTATAAGGATACTAAAATAAACATTGTAGACACTCCCGGCCACGCTGACTTTGGTTCCGAAGTGGAGCGTGTGCTCCGCTCGATCGATTCAGTACTTCTTGTGGTTGATGCACAGGAAGGACCAATGCCCCAGACCCGTTTCGTACTCAAAAAATCCCTTGAATTGGGACTGAAGCCCATCGTAGTGATAAATAAGATCGACAAACCCGCAGCTGATATAGAACGTACCCACGATCAGGTGCTTGAACTTTTTATCGATCTTGGCGCAAACCACGACCAGCTTGATTTTCCCGTTATATACGCGATTGGCCGCTCGGGAATTGCAAAGAAAAACCCCACCGATGAATCGAAAGATTTAACCCCGCTTCTTGATATGATCCTTGAAAAAGTTCCCGCCGCGCCTTCGCAAACCGACCTTCCTTTGCGTGCTCAACCGTTTAACCTCGCGTACGATAATTTTCTCGGGCGTCTTGCGGTTGTTCGTGTGTATGAAGGAGTTATCCATGTCGGTGATACGGTGTATGTGAAAAATTTCAACCACCCCAACGAAACTCCCAAGAGCGGGAAGATTACAAAACTCTTCACGTTCCATGGCGTTACGCGGGAGGAGTCAAAAGAAGCATCTGCTGGAGATATTGCGATGATCGCCGGCATTCCCGGTATTTATATCGGTGATACGATCTGTAAAGAACCCGGACAAGAACCATTACCCGCGATCAAGATCGATGAGCCGACCATCGCACTTAATTTTTTGGTGAACAATTCTCC
>Ga0075881_129_pt1 | contig 9206 bp, 7 predicted proteins | sample RifGroA1_FD_68304 | JGI IMG/M metagenome (GOLD analysis project Ga0075881, IMG submission 68304) | Parcubacteria (Giovannonibacteria) bacterium GW2011_GWA1_44_25 | reverse complement strand
GTGAGTTTGTTTTGTTCTATGCTTTTTACAACCCCTTCTTCTGCTTGTTTAACCTCCGCTTCTCTTCGCAAATAAGGATCAAGCTGGCGCTCCAGTCTGGACACCTTGCCGCTCTGCACATAAAACCCAGCTATAAAACCGACAATAACGGCTATGATGACGTATAAAACTATGGTTTGCGTTGTTTGGGTTGGTTCCATGCCTTTAATTATACAGAAGTTCTGGCGACTATCTAGCCTCGTTATCCACAGTCTTATACGCGTCTCTTGTATATTTATTCCCAGCGTCCCAGCTCATCCAGCTTGTAAGCCCAGAGTCGTAAACGGCTTGAATTTCCGCGCGCACCTTCTCTGCGTCGTATGTCGCTCCCAGATCAAAATCCTGAATCCACGGGCGTAGTTTAGAAGGCCCGCCTTGACTCGTCGGCGAGGCAGGCGTTGAGCTCGCTGCGATTAAACGCTCTACCGCTTTAGACATTGAATAAAGCACTATCTCGTAAGGATGCGCGGCGGGGTTTTTGAAACCCTGAAAAGTCGGCGGGTAGTGCGACGGATAGACCATCGGGGCAATGTAATCAAAATGCGGCGCGATCTGCTCCAAAACCTGTCCGATATTCAAATCGTCATAGTTTGTGGCAACCATCCCAAAAACATCGGCGGAGATTGGGATGGAAATGTCAGCGAGCTGCGAATCTAGATAGGCAAAAAATTCGGAAAGAACCTCCACCTTATTTCTCTTAGCAGACACCGGAAACGCGATATCGGACATGTTTCCGTCCGATGGAAATCTGATGTAATCAAAATTCAGCTCGTCAAAACCTATTTTCTCCGTTGCACGCGCAATGCGCACTGTATAATCCCAAAATTCTTTGGCGGCAGGATCAACGTATGAAAGCCCCTTTTTATCTTTCCACAAAGTCCCGTTTTTCTTTTGGACAGCGATATCTTGATGTCTTTTAGAATAGTAAGGGTCCTGAAAAACAGTTATGCGGGCGATGACATAAATTCCCGATGCGTGCAATTCATCAACAAAACCTTTCATATCGGACACGCGGATTTCTTCCGACCCCTCTTTTTTAATATCTTCGTCTCCTGTATCAAAAGCCACTCTGCCGGTATAATCCTTAACGTCAATAACAATACTGTTAAGCTCTGATTTTTTAATAAAATTTACCAAATCTTCCCGCCACCATTTTGTGCTGGCAACCCAGCTAGTCATGTAAATCGCCTTGACCGGCTCCGGAGTTAAAATATGCTGCGGTTTCGGCGGTTCAGAAACCGCAACTTTATCCGGCGCATACGCGACATCAGATCCGTCAGTTTTTACAAGCGACCAAGAAGCCGCCGCCAGGACCACAACCCCGGCCGCAGCTGCACTGATCTTCAAATGTTTTTTCCAGCTCATTCGGCAATATTACGAGGGCCTCGCTCCGAAACGGACCAGAAGGAAAAAACCGCGATCAAAATGCCGCTGATGACAAACAGGATTTTTTTAAAGCTATCCTGAAAACCGGCATAATTCAAAAAAATAACCAAAAGGCCTAAAATCCCGTTAATCCAGTGTTTCCACATATATTTTATAGTAACACAAACCCCCTCACTCTGGTAGAACAAGGGGGTAATGTGTAAATACGCAGACTTTAGTACCGGTTTCTGAAGCCGCCTCCGCCGCCGCCTCCGCCTCCGCGAGGAGGGCGTTCGGTCATAGGCCGGGCCTCGTTGACGGTAATTTTTCTGCCGTCCAACTCTTTGCCATTCCACATGTCAATCGCCTTTTGGGCTTCGTCGTCCGAGGACATTTCCACGAAACCGAAACCCCTTGAGCGGCCGGACATGCGGTCAATGACAACCGTCGCGGAGTCAACCGCGCCGACTTGCGAGAAAGCGTTTTTCAAGCTTTCATCGTTAGTGTCGTAGGAAAGACTCCCTACATATAGCTTTTTTGCCATTTGACTTAAACTAACCTAATAAAACACTGCTTTGTAGGCAGACCTTCCCTACTAAAGACAATAAGAAGAGTATACACCCGCCAATATTAAAAGTCAACAGCGCTATTTTACCGCGCTTACGGAAATCAAATCTTTAAGCGAATTCCAGAGGGATGCTTTGTTGCGCATTTCTTTTTCGGCGCGCGGCCAATCAAAATAACCGCGGACTGTTTTTCGCGCGTCTTCCCCCGCCAAAATATCCGCATTTTCTAAACCAATTTCGTCTCCGTAATAAATCACATGCGCTCCGGGCGCTTCAAAAAGCCACCCAAACGCTTCCAGCGTTTTTTCTTTATCTCCCTTAAACATACTCCCTTGGCGCATGGCGATATAAGACCTAAAGCGAAATTTTTTTGCCGGATCAAAATAGTCCGCCACTTCGTTCACCTCGCTCGGCTCCAGGGTGGACATTGAAATCTCATCGTAGCTTCTTAAAAAATTCGCCCACGCTGAATTGCCTGGCATGCTGGCGGAAGCGGCCAGTGCCTTTTCAAAAGTTGACTTATCGTCCCTTTTCAGAGCAAGCCACATTCTCTCGTTTAAATAAAAGTTGTAAACAAGGTGGCATTCGTCCCCCGCCCCGAAATAACTTTTCATTTTTGAAATATCATCGTGAACTTCGGCCAGCAAAATCACGTCCGGAAAGTTTTTGTCTATATGTGTTCGCAGTTGCTTCAAAATTTCATGAACCACCGGAAGCCCTTTAGAATTTGTCCCTTCCTTTTTTACCAGATGGGAAACCGCGTCCAATCTGAATCCGTCTGCGCCGCGCGAAACCCAAAATTCCATAACATCAAGAAAAAAAACGAGGACTTTCGGGTTCGCCCAATTAAAATCGGCCTGTTCCGGATAAAAAGTTGAAAAATAATAGTCGCGAGTGATTTTGTTATATATCCAATTTTTAGGCTTTAGATGAGGAAAAGAGTTTATGGCCGATGCGTATTCTTTACCGGTATCGCTCCACAAAAACAGATTTCGCGAAAGGGCGTTTTTGTCCCGACTCGCCTCAATAAATAACGGATGATTTATAGAGGCGTGGTTTAAAACAAGATCAACAATTATTTTAATTCCCAACCCGTGAGCCGACTTGGTAAATTTTTCAAAGTCTTCTATGGTACCCAACTCGGCGCGAACGCTTTTATAATCGGAGACGTCGTATCCGTCGTCAACCATCGGCGACGGGTAGTGAGGAAGAATATGAACGCAATTTATGCCAAGAGATTTCAGATAGCCCAATTTTTCCGAGAGACCAGCGAAATTTTCGGCGAATTTATCTACGTAAAGCTCATAAATTACGGCATTTTTCCACCACATTGCGGGCTCATTCAAAATTTAAAAAGTCATTACCCCACGAACAAAATTGGCAAGTAGAGTGGACGGCGGGCTGGGAGCCGCGGAGGGTTTTGAGCGCGGCTTTGAAAACTTTATAAGCTTCGGCCGGATCTGTTTCAACCCTCCTCGGCTCAACGTTAAAAAGAAACTTTGCCTTGCCGGGCGGCAGCCCGCCTTCGCTCAAAGCTTCGGCGGGCGAGTAAAACAGCAAATACGCGAAATTTTTTGTCTTAAATCCGTTTTTCTCAAGCAAAAAAGTATAACAATTTAATTGGTTTTGATAATAAGTATGCGAATCTTCTTTCGCAGCCCAGCCGCGGGTTTTATAGTCAACCGGAACATAATAATCATCAACAACGAGGCAATCATCCAGCGCGCCCATCAGCTCGGCTTCCAAATCGGCATCCGCCCAACGGATGCCTTTCATGTTAATCCGCCATTCGCGCAAAAATTTCGGATCATCCAGAAGTTTGCCCTCCACTTTTCCCGAAATCTCCGGCGGGAGCGTGCCGGCTGCGCGAAATTTATCAAAATATTTTTTAAGCACAGAGTCCATCCCGCTCGGAAGCGACGGGAATGCTCCCGACGGCCGGTGGATGCCGCGGTTTTTTTCCAGCCAAAAACATTTCGGGCAATCCAAAAAAAGATTGAGCGTTGAGGGAGACAAAACCGTTCTTCCGTTTCTGTCTTTAGGCATAATGGTTTAATTCGTTAGTGTGCGGCATTTTGTTCGCATAAAGATAAAGTATTGTAGAAAGCGCGGCCAAAACAAAACTCGCCGCAAAAAAAGCGTTTTGCCGGAGCAAATAAGCTAGAAGCATCAACACCGGCAAAAAGAAAATCCGCGTAATATGATAAAGCCCCGCCGATAAATGCCCTTGAAGCCCAGACCAAAGAAAGCGCTAGAGCGGAATATCTAAGCGTTCGGCGGCGCTTTCCCTGGTCAGACAAAAAACCGACAAAAAAAGCAGTCAATGAGCTTGCCAAAAGCCCGGCAGACTGCACTCCTCCGTAGCTCTCAATTCCGCTTAGCGCGAAAAATATAAAAAGCGGCCAGACAATGACCCCGACCATGCTCGCCATCGCGTATCCGGCTCCGGACGCCGTAAAAGGCAAAAGCGCTCTAGCTGTTAAAAAATTCCAAACCCTCCCTGCTCCGATATCCGGCGCGGCTCTCCGTTTCGGAAAAAATAAAAGCGGCAATATCGCGGCGAATAAAACCAAAGAGCCTGTCAAAAAAACATACTGAAATCCGAATAAAACAATAATCACCCCTCCGATAAAAGGCGCGCCGATCGTCACCAAAGAAACCACTAGACTCCGCATGCCGACCTCCGTTCCAATATGGTCCTTATCCGCAGATCCGGAAAAATCCAGGTGGTAGCCTACATTAAACAAAAGTATGTTTAAGGCGTGCACCGCAGGCAGAGCGAAAAATAAAACAGGATACGTAGAAATCTCGCCCAATCCGAGAAAATAAATTATCGCAAAGGGGACGCTCAAAAACATCATCATCTTGTCGCTTAAACGCCTCAAAAAAGACGCGAACAAAAAAGTCAGCGCCGTGAAATACACTGAAATTAAAAAATAAAAAAATATTATCCGCCACAAAGGAAAGCCGAGCTGCCAAAAATAAATCGGCACAAAAAGGCTGATTAACCCCTCGCCGAATCCGGTCAAAGCCAGCGCTACATAAAGCGAAGTCATCTCGCGATTCCCGAAAAAACGAAAATGATGCCGTTCAAAAAGCATAGGCTTATTTTACACTAATAAAGCCCCTCCGGCGAGGTGTTGGCGAAGTTGTTTGAAAAAGTTAGATTATCCAAAATCAAAGTTGAGTTTGAAGAAACCAAAGCGGTTGAGCCGCCCGCCGGTGTTTGATGATCAGAAAATTCAAAATTTGAAAGCGACGAAGTCGCGCTGTTATAAATCTGCATCCCGACTTTGTAATTATTCTCAATTCTCCCATCCGACAAATCCACCCTTCCCCCAGTCACCGAAAATCCCGCGCACGAGGAGCATCCCGTCCCGTACCCTCCGTATTTCAAAGTAAATCCTCCGCCGTAAACATACCCTCCGGCATTCACCACAATCCCATGCCATTCAGCCGGACCGGAATCCGCAAGCGAAGTAAACAAAATGCTGTCTTTGTCCGCGCCTTCCAATTTCATCGTCCCGTTAATTTCAAAACGGGCGTTGTTCACCTCCCCTTTCCACACAGTATCGGCTTCAACAATCACAGCCGACCCAGCCGCAATTTTCGGATTATCATACGGAGACCTTCCTATTAAATAAGGAAGTCCGTTGGCGGAAAATGTTGTTGTTCCACCCGGCGTAGAAATCGTCTCAACCAAAGCAATACCGTTTTTGCCGTTGCCGGATCCCGAATTTCTAGAGAAGCCGCCGGAGCCGCTTGTGGAGCGCGCGGCGTAGTCCCGATTGTCCAAGAAAATATTATTCTCCACAGCAGCTGCGCTCCCCGTCAACTCAAGACCCATATAATTTTCCGAAAAAGTATTTTGTGAAATTGCAGGCGCCCCGCCGCCGACATAAAGCCCCGTCTGGAATGTCGTCGTACCGGCAGAAAAAGTGTTGTGTTCTACTGCGGAATCGGACAGCGTCAGGCGCGCGCCAGCGGAAAAAGAATTTTTAAATACAGAGTAAGAAACCGGCGTCGAATTGTTGATTATAGAAAACGCCGCGCGCCACTCTGGCGGCGTATTGCTGAAATACCGCCCGCCGTATTGAAACTTGGCGTAGCTAACGCTGGAATTTTGCGAATCGGCGGTAAGCCGAATGTTCTTCCAGTAATCCTGCTGGTCAGAGATTCTCGTAAAAATAATATTATTCGCTTCGGTGCCGTCCGCTTTCAAAGTTCCGTTCACTTCCAAAGATGCGCTCCCGCCCATCTTTACCGCCACCCCCGGCTCAATCGTCAGCGTGCGACCTTGGGGAATTACCAATGTTTCATTTTGCGGAATAATATATTCTTTAAAAAATGATTTCAGAGTGCGGTCCGCCAAAAGCGTCGGCCCCCGCGAGATTAAATAATGAAGCGAGTTGCGCGCGCGCGGAGTCGCTGTAAGCGCGTTGCCGGCAAAATCCAGCCCGTTTTTTACAATGCCGTTCGCGGATCCCCAATTTGCCAAATCCGTCCCGTCAATGTCGGGGTCAATTCTTTCCATTGAGGCCCTATCCGCTCCGGCATACCCGCCGCACCATTTGTTTCCGCACAAAACCGCCCTATCAATAGTAGTTGATGCGCGCGCAAGCGCCAAAGCCTCCCCGCTATTGTTCAGCGCCCAATCCGGCCCATCGTTTCCGTAAATCAAATCTGCCGCAATGTCGCTTACAGCATCGTCATCTTTTCTTTCAAGCAAAAAATAATCATACGGCTTAATTTCTCCGGCAAGCAAAATATTGGGTCTTGAGTCGGCCTCCGCGTAAAGCGCCCAGCCGTCAAGCGAAATGGCACTGGAGGTGTGGTTGTAAAGCTCAATCCATTCGTCGTTCCCGTCGGCTTTAGTGCCGGCCCACGCGACTTCGTTTATCACAACCGGGCGCGTTGAAAACACAACGGTTTTTGTTGTCTCCGCGCTTTCATTTCCGGCATTATCCACGGCTTTTGCTTTAAAAACATAATCCGCGCCGTCAAACGGTAAAATATAAACCGTTGAAGTCGCTGTTGTTGAAGCAAAATTCCAACCCGAGGCTGGTCCGCCTTGGGCGGAAAATCCGTCACATCCGCCAGCTGGCGGACCCACTTTTTCACATTCTACAATAAAATGATTAAGATCTTCCGCCGTACTTGACCAAACGACGCTTGCCGTAGCGCTCGCCAAAAGACACTTTTCTGGATCCGAAGAAAGCCCTGGGCATTCCGCGACATTCAAAAAAATATCAGGAGGGGTTGCGTCGCTTGTTGTAGTCGCGCCCTCGCCTTTCGGCCCGCCTGCCGGCGAGGCAAGGAAAACACTCGAGGAGGAAGGCGCCGGGCTCCCACCGCCAAACCCCGGCGAACCGCCGCCAACAGAACTTAATTGCAAAAATGATGGCGAACCATCACTTGGGGGCTTAGCCGCCAAGTGGGCCGCTTCACTTGGCGGTTTAACCGCCAAGTTGGTTACACCGCCCGGCTGGGGAACTCCGACGTCTAAGTTCGGATTAGTGCCGCCCACCAGCCCGCCTACCGAAGAAGCGGGGGAAACGCTCGGTGTTTTTGTAGTCTCAATGTCGAGTGTTGAGGGTGATGGCGGCGGTGCTGGCGGCTCGCTCTGCACGAACGCGAATATAACAGCGGCGGTATTACCGATTCCTTTCGCGACCGCTAAAGCCGCATTTCCTATGACTGCCGCGGTTGGATCCGCGACAGCAAACACCGTACTTTCAATTTTGTAACCCATAGTTGATGGCGGGGCGTTAAAACAAGTTTCGGAGTCGGTATTAGTTTTAGCGGCGAGGCCGTCAAGCGCGCGCGATACATCGGATACAATTTTATCAGACGCGCCGGCAAGGTAGGCGCGGATAAAATTATGTCCCGGATAAGTACTTTCGGCGTCATCCCCGAATATGGGTATATTTATATTTGAGGGAATAGGAGGCGGAGTGTGCAATTTTTTAGCAATTTCGGCCAATTTACGAATTAAAGAATCATTTGAGGAAGTAAGATACGCGCCGTTGCCAGCGACTTTATGGGCCGGCGTCGCGACGTTATATACCGCGATTGATTCTGCGGGCACGCCGCTTTCAACCAGATATTTGTATATTGAATTCGTATAAAGCGTGCCTTGCGAATGGCCGATTAGGAGGATTTTCTGCGTCGTTACTTCCGGCTGAATCTGCATGAGAATGGTTTTGAGATCGTAGTCGGAAATTGAACCGCCCAAAACCTGTGTCGCGCTTTGCGCCAAATCCCCCGCTCCGGCAAGATGAGACGGATTGTAGCCGGTGATAAATGTGATATTAGGGTTCTTACCAAACCTCTCTTGAAACGTTCGTTGGAGCCCATCTTTACTATCGTTTGCATCTTGCTGGGAATTCATAATTCCGTTAACAAATACAACCGTTGCCCCGGTATCGCTGCAAATGGCAAAAACACTGGTTGGCACTGTAACAAATACCAGTATTAGAGTGAGCAGGACGTATTTCATGATTAATTAGGAAGAGTTGCTGGATCTATATCACAATCCAGCTTGCCCTTTAAGTCTCCGTGCGAAACCATGTACCTTTCATATACCTCCTCAAGTTTATTCTTGCGCGCATCAGTATTGAGAATCAACTTTTTAAACGAATCCTCGCGCTCTATAGCAACTCTGATTCCTCCACCAAGTTCATATAAACAATTACCGGCCCTGGTTCTCTCTTGCGCCATTGCCACCAAAGTTTCAGAATTAAAAATTTGAGTCAGGCCGATTTGTAACGCCATCGCGTACTGTAAATAGGCCGCGCGGGTTTTCGCCGAATTCGGGTATTTTTTGAAAATGGCGAGCTCCACGTCGTCGCGGATGCCGTTATTGTTGGCGTCAACGCCTTCAATGGTTTTGTCGGCGTCCGCGCCGGGGTCCGGCGGAAAATTTTTTCCCACCACATCGTCAAGGGTGAGTTTTGAAGCGTGGATTTTCGCCACAACTTCGGCGGTTTTTTTCTGTTCAATCGCGTGCGGAATGCGAATTATTACAATCACGGCATACACAGCGAAAACAACAGCCGCCGCCCACAAAAGAATCTTTTTTACTCGCAAGTTCATGTTTTTCTAACCCTAGCTCCAACCCTATCCTTCGTCAAGTCTCTGTACGAGATGAGTACATTGGTAACACCTTGGCGGTTTTCTGGTAGAACTCCCAGGGCGTGTCATAACCGAGCGTTTGGTGAGGCCTAATGAAAGTGT
>Ga0075881_127_pt1 | contig 9957 bp, 11 predicted proteins | sample RifGroA1_FD_68304 | JGI IMG/M metagenome (GOLD analysis project Ga0075881, IMG submission 68304) | Parcubacteria (Giovannonibacteria) bacterium GW2011_GWA1_44_25 | reverse complement strand
TCTGAATTTAAGATTGTTTCAATCGCGTCCTCATTAGCCGGAACTTGCGGGGAGAGAAAAGCCTCTTTTATTTTTGCTCTTTTGTCGAGCTTGTCTGCTACGTCTATATGTGTTTCCCCTTTAATAATTCTTCCGTCCACAAGCTCCACGCAGAGGTCGCTTTTTTCAAAAGTTACTGGCACAACTCTGCCAGTTATTTGAAGTATTTTACCGACTTCATCAATTGCTTTTTTCATACTACCTGTTGTTTTTTCAAGTGTCGACAAAAAGATGTTTCCGAAAGTGTGACCCATAAGCCCACCCTCCTCAAAACGGTAATTAAACATACTTCGCAGAAGTTTTGATGATTTAGCTAAAGCTACTAAACACTGTCTTATGTCTCCGGGAGGCAAAACGCCTAACTCATCACGAAGCCTGCCGGATGATCCTCCGCTATCCATCATTGTGACTATAGCGGAAAGCTCCAGGGGATACTTCTTAAGTCCAGTTAAAGCAACGAATGTGCCTGTACCACCACCGATAACTGTCAATTTTTTCATATTTGCAATATTAACATATATGATTTTTGAAAGCACTTGACAACAATTTTTAAATATGTAAAAGTCAGATTAGGTGGCTTTTCACGAAGGAAGGAGGTGTTTTACATAATGAATGCACAAACATGGAAATGGGTTAAACTAGTCGGAACTCTACTCGTAGTAGTTGGAGCTCTGAACTGGGGATTAGTAGGAGCAGTAAACACAAACGTAGTTAACATGCTTTTAGGATCGGTACCAACTGTAGAAAGAGTGGTGTATGTATTGGTCGGTCTCGCTGGTCTCTGGCTTCTTTACGACTGGTGGATGGGAATGTCAAAAAAGTAGTTTTGGCAGTAACCTGAAATTATACATCTCGCCGCTGCGGTCTGTCCCTGCGGCGAGAATTAAATGTTCAAAAATTTAATAAAAAACTTAACTTCCCCAGTATGAATTTTGGTGCTCCATAAAATATTGCAAAAAGTGCAAGAAGCCCAACTATTCCAACGATTACAATTAGTAATTCTACCGCTCTTTGCTTCATGTAATTTTCTTAAATTATAACACCGATATGCTATATTCTAATTAATGGCTTCAAATAAATATTTAAAACTTAAAAATAAGTGGGTCGACAAACATAGAAGGATTTCAGAAAGTCTCTGGACCAAACACAAAAAACACCTCAATTGGCTGTCTGAAAATAGCAAGCAGCTTGCAGTTGGTTCTTTAGGAAGTTTAATTTTAATATCAAGTCCTGGGGCTCAAAATTTGAATCCAAACCAAACCGTTAAGACCGAGGAGCAAAGTTTAATCGATAAAAGCACATTTCTTATAACAGATTTAAAGAATATTCTACCAAGTGAGATAAGACCATTAACTTCAGACGAAGAGGCTTCCGTTTCTGCAGTCCTTTCTCGAGATTTTAACATGAACGTAAGGCCAGAAATTGAGGAAAAAAGACTTAATAGATCGTATGGTTTAATCGGCGCTGAGCAGCATTTAGCACGTTATCCCGGGGATACAATGTCAAGTCACTTTGATAGTCAAGAGGAAACCAGTCTTTATTACTCATCCGGTATGGCCCCGGGACTTGGCGCATGGAGATATTTTGCAAACTCAAAAGAGTCTATGACGGAAGAAGAAAATTTAAGAGAAAAATACTATATAGCTGTTCAAACATTTTTGGCAAAGGATTTTTCTCAAAGATTTGCCGAATATAGAGATTTTTTTAGATTCAGAAAAATGCTTTTAGTTAATCCCGATAATGGACGAGCAATTGTAACAGCTATAGGGGACGCTGGACCGGCTGCCTGGACAGGAAAACACTTAGGGGGATCTCCCGAGGTTATGAGTTATTTGGAAAGGTATGACGGAGCACAAAGAGGACCAGTACTTTATTTCTTTATTGACGATCCAGAAAACAAAATCCCATTAGGTCCTGTAAAGTAGGGTAAAATAAAATTATGAAGAAAGCTTTTTATAGTCATTTGATAGACACCTCAAGTATAAGTCTTGCTCTGGGAGATATGGAATTAACTCAGGAAGAAAGAATTCATTTAATTTCACTTGTGGAATCAAGTCTTCATCATGCAGTACTGGATATGATTTTGTCTGAGCTTAATGAAGGCGATCGCGAAGAATTTGTTAAACAACTCGCTGATGAAGATGATGAAAAGATTTGGAACTTTCTAAATAAGAAGATTGATAATATCGAGAAAAAAATTAGGAATACTGCCGAAGAATTAAAAAAAGAGCTACATAAAGACATCAAAGAAAGCTAAATAATAGTCTTCAAAGTGATATAATTCCGCCATGTCTGAAACGGAAAGATACCTAAGGGTAGGCATTGTTGATTTTAATACTAGGAGAATGTCAGATGAGGAAACCTCCAATATCCCCATAAATCTCCGACCGTTTGTAGCTGAAAAAAGACAATATCCTATGAAAATAGGAGATTTTATACCTGAAGGGGTTCTCTGGATCCAAGAAGGGCAACCTTGGTACTTCAGGGAACAAATCTCCGACCCGGAAAAACTTCAAAGACTAAGAGATCAGGAGCTTTTAATTTTAACAGGTTCGGGAATGTCAGCTTATAAATTTCAAGAAGGACAGGAACCGGCAGATCCTCCTGAAAAAGGAGACAGAGAGTTATTGGAAACAACAGAACAGCTGATAAGAGATCATTTGGGAAAGGGGAGATGGGTTTTGGGTGATTGTTTTGGAGGACAATTAGGAATTCATGCTCTTGGGGGAAAAGTTGGATGCCTACCGTTGAACCAGTATGGTAATCCAGTCACCGAGGCTGGCTACTTAGAGCACGAGTTAACAGAAGCGGGTAGACAAGATGAAGTTTTTGGCGGTCTTCCAGACAGATATTTTGCTGCACATTTTCATAACAATTTCGTTTCCGAGCTCCCAAGAGTAGGGACTAAAGTAAAAACTTCCAGCGGGGAAATAGTTGTTACTAAGGCAGATGTTTTAGCTGTTCGCAATGGATACTTGGACAGAGATGGACTAAAAGACTCAGATACGTCCTACATTCATGCTGCTGTAATTGAATTTGACAATGGAGCCAAATTTTATCATACCCAACCTCACGTAGAAATGTCTACGGAACAAAGAGCAAATTTTTTTCCGAGACTAGTATTCGAATGGCTCTCTCGGGAAGAGCAGATGGGAGAAGAATATGCAAAACAAGCACTCGTCATTCCAGATGAGGCTGATTTTTCTGCCTCAATGGTGATTACAAATTTTGTCGAAGCTTACAAAAAATACATAAATATGGAGTTCGTAGAAGCAGTTGCTCCTGCAATCCTTCACGAGTTGCAAAAATATAGGATTGAATAGTTGACAGCTTATTCAAGCACTATATGAAGTCTGGACTGTCCTAAATTTGCCTGGGAACCTAATTGAGTTCTCATCTGGACTTGGTATGTTTTTTTCCCTTTATCATAAACAATTGGATTTGAAACAAGGTAACTAGAGTCTCCTGCGTTCATAGAAACCTCCGAGTTCCAAACAGGATGTTTATCAGTTTTGTTAAAAAGCCTCACCGAAACTGACTGATTGGCTGTTGGCACAGCAACTGATGCTTCAAAAAATATCTTGTCTACGGTACCATAGGTTGAAAGATCTAGTGTCGTCTGAAGACCACCTACATCCACCCAGTCAATAGAAGAAGTGGAACCTGAACCGAAAGAAATAAAATATTCTTTTAATCCTTCTTCCGTAGGCCCAGTCTGATAATTTTGTTCGGTAAAAGGAGTCGGGGAGATTGAAATAGTAGCTGTGGGACTTATTGATGGAGAAATATTTGAGATAGAGTTATTAACAGTAGGAGCCTGTTTATTTTTATAAAGCTTGTAATTTAAATAGATAAGATTACCAAGAAGGAATAAGAATGCCAATGCAGCTATTAGGAATGCTCTTTTTGTTCTCTTTGCATTCTCTTCAATTTTTTCTTCCTCAATTTCAAGTTCTCGCTGAAGTAGTGCAGTTTTACTATCGCTATTCTCAGAAACCTTAACCATTTTCTAAAAGTTTATTCTATAGTGCGAGGAAATGTCAAAAATGCTAAAATATAGGCATATGGTGGATGTGGCTCAGTGGTAGAGCTCCTGGTTGTGGTCCAGGTGGTCGCGGGTTCGATCCCCGTCATCCACCCCAAATGTATAATCCTTTATTTAGGTACATCTTAAATAACCAAGTTATAATGGCGCTCCTTATTATCGCAGGAGTTTTTTTGCTTGTAGAAATCAAGGAAATTTTAGTTCTCATTTTTATCGCATATATAATTGCTGCTTCTTTGTATCCCGCTGTTTCTTTTTTACGAATTAGGCGAGTGCCGAATGCTCTTGCAGTGCTAATTCCCTATTTACTAGTTTTATCTTTCATTCTTCTCTTAATAGTTCCGCTTTTGCCTTTTTTCATATCGCAGGCTGAATCGCTCATTGAAAAGTTTCCGCTATATTTTAGAGATGCGACAGCAACTCTTGGAATAAATTTCACTATCCCAGATGTAAAATCCCTTATTAATCCATCATCTTTTGGCGATATAGGGAGGAATGCAATTCTTATTACGACAAAGCTTTTTGGAGGCTTGTTTTCTATTTTAGCAATTTTCATTCTTGGCCTATATATGCTTTTAGATCACGATAAGCTTCAAAGATTTCCGATCTATTTTTTCCCCAGAAAAATGGAAGAAAAAGTTCTTAAGACCGAGCAATTGGTTGAGGATAAGCTAGGCGCTTGGCTTAGGGGACAAATTATTTTATCTTTTACTATTGGGCTAATTACTTGGATTTTTTTGACAGCTCTTAAGGTGGAATTCGCACTTCCTCTTGCGCTTCTTGCCGGATTTCTTGAAATTATTCCGACTTTAGGACCCTTGCTTTCTGCTGTTCCGGCTGTTATTGTAGGACTTGCCATTTCTCCTGCTATGGCAGCAACGATTGCACTAGGTTACACTACGATTCAGCTTGCAGAGAATCATCTTTTAGTTCCGAAAATTATGCAAAGAGCAGTGGGGTTAAATCCCGTGGTTATAATCGCTGCGATTTTAATAGGAGGAAAACTTCTGGGAGTATTAGGAGCTCTTCTTTCAATACCGCTTCTCTCAGTTCTTGTAATAATTTATCGCCAAATACGCCACCTATCCTAAACTTATAAACTTGAGCTCCTGACGAGGTCTTAGCCAGACTGCCAGAGTTCATCAGATTGTTCCTATCTGACGGTCTATTACCTGATTTAGTTTATGCTTTAGGTCTAAAAAATGTATAAGTATGCATATTAGAAAATCGATCCCTCTGGCCTAGACAGATCACTATAAGTAGTGCTGACATTCGCTCCCTAACAGTAAGGTACTTTCACCACAAGGATCATTCGGTAAGAAAATTATATCACAAACTTTCTGTTAACTTTTGCTGTATAATTAAAGCAGGAGGAATTATGAAAATAGCAGTATTAAATGAATGTTTTTTGAATGAGAATCATTTAAAAAGATTGAAGGCTTTAGGAGATGTAGAAATCTTTAATGATACAACCACAGAAGAACAAGCAATTGAAAGATTAAAAGGAGTAGACGTTGCTATTTGGGATGGGTTTATTTGTGCGCCCACAGCTAAGATTCTAGAAACTACTAATACTCTAAAGTTGATTGTCTTACCTCATACTGGCTACTTCATGGTTGATTTAGAAACTGCTAATAAAAAGGGCGTAAAAGTAGCCAATGCTCCAGGATTTTCTAAAGAAGCTGTGGCAGAAATGGTAATTGGACTCATGTTTGCTGTTAACAGAAAGATTCCTCTCATGGATAGAGACATGCGAGAAAATCCATTTGAGTCTGATCCTGGCAATAAAGAAATGCAAGATAGGTACTGGGGTTTTGATATAAAAGGTAAAACAATGGGGATTCTGGGATTAGGTAGAATCGGATCGACAGTCGCTACTCTAGCATTAGGCATAGGAATGAAAGTTATTGCTAATAATAGAAGTCCTAAAACTATGGACGGAGTAGAGATGATGAGCAAAGAAGAAGTTTTAAAAAAAGCAGATGTTGTGTCCATTAATGTTACTTCCGGTGCAGAAACCGAACAATTTATTTCTGAAGAAGAACTTTCTCTTATGAGACCAGCTGCAATTTTAATAAATGTGGATCAAGGTAAAATGGTAGACACCGAAGCTCTTTATAAAGCTCTGAGCAAAAATAAAATTGCTGGAGCTGGATTAGATCAAGTAGTAGGTCTAACTAAAGACCATCCAATTCTTAAACTCGATAACGTTGTTTTTACTCCACACGCAGGGTCTTCTACTAATGAGTCTTTTAGAGAGAATTTACCGGAATTAGTAGTTTCAGCTGTAGAAGGATTTGTCGGTGGTACATCTAAAAATCTTATAAATTAATTTTTATGGGAAGAATAACAGTTAAATATGAATTTATATATTATTCCACTGGTAGCGTGCTCTTGACACCAAAGTAAAAAACCATCACTTCTACTAATTAATTTTCCCAATGTGCTAGATTTTCACCCCTTAGTAAAGGAGGTGATAATTTACCATGTTACCGTTAGAACTAATCAAGAAATATTATCCTAACGCATCAGAAGAAGAGCTAAAAGATATACAAGAAGTTGTTTATTTACTTGCCTGTGCGGTTATGCAACAATTTTATGGGTCAAAATGGATGGGAGATTTCGAAGAGTCCGACCCAGATGAAAAATAACAAGCTCGTGGCTAGTTCGAGTCTCGTATGGGTATAAGGTTATAGGATCGAATTTTAACTAATTTTAGAAATTGTTTGAAGCTAAAATCCACGAGTTCGATAAAAATCTTATGGAGCGGGATAGGGGAGTCGAACCCCTCTTTTTTGCTTGGAAAGCAAATGTTGAGCCGATCAACTAATCCCGCTTTGTTTAAACTTAATTCTCCGAATGTGTCGGGGTGAGAGGAATTGGACCTCTTACTTCTCGGTCCCAAACCGAGCGTTCTACCGATGAACTACACCCCGAGTTTACACTGAGCTTGCCGAATGTGTACCGCGGAGAGGATTCGAACCTCCACGTCCTTTTAGGACAAAGGCTCTTAAGGCCTTCGTGTCTACCATTCCACCACCACGGCGTAAACTATATTTTACCTTAGATAAAGTTTTGGATCAACCGTGGGGAGGTGGAGTAATACCCAGACTTCTTAGTGAGAAGTCTAGAAGGTCCTTCATTTCCTGCCTTCTATTGTTACTTCCTAAAATTACTGCGATTATTTCGTGCCCTTGATAATCAAGATATGTAACAAGACAGAGTCCTGCCTCATATGTATATCCGTCTTTTACTCCCTTAACACCTGGGTAACTAGTAAGTAAGTTTGTTTCATTAAACAGTTCAAATGCTTTGTGATTTTCCGAATAGGGAATATTGTATTCAACAGTTGCTACAACTTTTGCAAATTCAGGATAGTTTTTAAGCGCAAAGCGAGTTAAGATAAGAAGTTCCTTTGCCGTCGACTGCTGAATCCCGTCTCCTTCCAGTCCGCTCGGATTCGTAAATCTAGTATTTCTAAGTCCCAGTCTTTTTGCTTTATCATTCATAGCTTTTATAAAAGCTTGTCTTCCTAAAGTGTTTGACGCAAGAACCTCAGACGCATCATTTGCAGAAGCTAAAATTAATCCATGCAACAACTCATTTTGGTTTAAAATTTCTCCGGAAGTTAAACCCATCGAATTTTCTCCGACCAAATCGCTCTCACTGACTAGATATCTATCATCTTTCCTTTTGTGATCAATAGCTACAACTGCAGTCATAATTTTTGTTAATGAGGCCATGGGTAATATCATATTCGGCTGTTTTTCAAAAAGAACTTTTTCACTGGTTAGGTCATAAACTATTGCCGATCTGGCACTGATAGCGGGTTTTTCAGCTACGTCAGAAGAACTTGTCAGATTTGGGAACCAAAGATCAATTCTTGAAAGAGGCGAAATAATGCTAACAGAATTAGTTCTGAAGCTAAAATAAAAATAAGAAAGGCTTAAGGCCAATAAAAAAAGAAGGATTAATAGAATAATTCTTCTCACAGTCTAAGTTTAACAAAAATAAACATTGTTTTGCATGGAATTACAATCCTTGCAAATATGAATTTATTTGTATTATGCTAGTTATAGTAAATGTTTGCTCAAAATTTTACTTCTTCTAGGAGAAGAGTTATATCTGTACTGATTCTTATAATTCTTCTTGCCGCAATTCCGCTAACAATCTTTCTTGCCAGTCAAAAACAAGAAATAAGGCAACAAGCCAGTGAACCCTTAAGCGATTCAACAGTTATGCTTACAATTAATAACCAGAATTTTTCGCTGGGAGATATAAAGAAAGTTGCGTCCGAGCAATACGACCCTTCCTCTTTTAATACACAGGTTTTAAAAATTGCGCAGGATAATTTGATAGAGAGAAAAATTTTGGATCTAAAAGCTAAAGAAGCGGGACTCGTTCCGGTCGAAGAAGAAATATCGGCACTAACTGGAACAACCGGCTTATCCAGGGAGGAAACACGCTACGATCTTATAAGACAAAAGTTGATTCGTTCTGAAGTTAGATATATTAGGATTATCTCCATTGGATATTGGGTGCCGCCTTCAGATCAGAGAGAGGATTACGCGCAAGCTGATATTCAAAAAATTGAGAACCAAATAGCGGATGGGGGAGCTGCCATAAGCCAAGCGGAACAAGGACTTCGGGCAGGGGAACATCCAGTCAGGATCATTGAGTCAATTCTTCAAAAATCTGCAATCCTTTCAGACGCTTTGGCCTTAAATGGATATATCTTTAATGCTCTGAAGACAGATTCCGACAAACAAACTGCCTCAGAGCCTTCTTTATATGAATACGCTGACTCAAATTTTGATGCAGCAACTCGAGATAAGCTTTTTTCTCCAGATGTTTCAGAAGGGGATATAGTAAGAATTGGTCCTACCTCAGATAGTGGTGGGGAATCTGTTTTTAAGATAGCGGAGAAAAAGAATGAGTCGGGAACGGAGAGCTACAAAACTTGGCTTAACAGACAAAAAGACTTACTTGTAAACATAAAAACTCCTTTATGAAAAAAATAATTTTATTAGGCCTTATCTTTCTTATTCTTGGACTCCTTTTTAAAATTTATACATTTCCTACAAGCGCACTGGATCTTATAAAAACCGATCCGGGAAGCGACTCACGATGCCTTCAAATAAAAGTTAAGTTTACATCGGACACGCAGTGGAAGGAGAGTGGCAGTAATAGATACATAATGGTAGGCTGCGACGGTCAGGGTACAATCACAAATCCTGCAAAAAATCCCCCCGGCTGTACAGGAGGACTGGCTAAGTTAAAGCCAGGCGAGGAAGTTACACTCGGGAGATGTTCTTGTTTTTTTGATCCAGATGGAGGATGTTTGAAAGTAGGAAAAGAACTTACGATAGAGGATAGAAAAGAGGGTTCAAACAAAAGAAGAAACGTAACAGTTGTTAAGAAATTAGAAGACACAACAGATATAAAAAGCGGCATATGTAGTTATGATCTTATAGATAGAGATAAAAACAGAAAAGTTAACCTAGGTTCTCTCTGCGGATCGAATAAGGATAAGTTTGATCTTAGATTGAATATAACATGTCAAGGACCGAGTCCAACTCCTACCCCGACAATTACAATAACTCCAAGTCCGACGCCATCAATTTGTCCAGTTCCATCTCAAGTTACAAATGTTAAAGTAACTTGTCCAAACTGCTCCGCCACTCCAAGTCCGACACCAACACCAACGCCAATCAATAGCCCAACTCGGGAGGCACAAACGCAATGAATAAAATAGTTTTTTCAAAAAGAATAACGTTAGCATTATTAGGTTTAGCGATTTTAGTCGTTGGCTTAATTGTCGCGATATTCTTAACAGGAAAACAGCAAGAATTAAGACAAAGGGCTGAAAGAGC
>Ga0075881_134_pt1 | contig 10440 bp, 8 predicted proteins | sample RifGroA1_FD_68304 | JGI IMG/M metagenome (GOLD analysis project Ga0075881, IMG submission 68304) | Parcubacteria (Giovannonibacteria) bacterium GW2011_GWA1_44_25 | reverse complement strand
CGCCTTGATGCGATGCGTGTTGCGGCGCATCTTGACATTCCATTTATTACTCTTGATCTTGGAAAAGAATATAAAAAAGAGGTGGTTGATTACATGGTCACGGAGTATAAGAAGGGGAGAACACCCAATCCCGACGTGATGTGCAATCAGCACGTTAAATTCGGCGCGTTTTTCAAGAAAGCGATAGCGGCAGGGGCTGATTTTGTGGCAACGGGACATTACGCCCGTGTCGCCTTTGGCGACCGCAGACTAACGCAGACTAAACGCGGACTTACGCAGAAAAAAACTACAGATAAGTACAAGTTATTGGCCGGGGTAGATACAGAAAAAGACCAATCATATTTTCTCTGGACGCTTACACAGAAAGAACTTTCAAAAACATTATTTCCCGTGGGTGGGTATAAGAAACCGGAAGTGCGGAAGCTTGCGAAGAAATTCGGCCTGCCGACTGCCGAAAAAAAAGACAGTCAGGGGCTCTGCTTTATAGGGAAGCTTGATATGAAAGATTTTCTTAAGCATTTTATAAAAGAAAGGCAGGGGAATGTGCTTGATGACCGAGGAAATGTGGTCGGCAAACATGATGGCGCGGTATTTTTTACCCTTGGTGAGCGGCATGGTTTTACCATCACCCAAAAGGGGGTACGCGATATGCCATACTATGTTGTTGCAAAGGATATGTCTAAGAATACGATCACGGTATCACACACACCTCTCCAGACGATGAACAAGGAGGCAAACAAACGAATTGCTATTTCACAAATAAATTGGACGAGTGGAATGTCGCCGAAGGAAGGAGAACAGTATCGAGCTCGAGTACGGTATCGTCAGCCTCTTGAGCGATGCGGTATTGCACACGCTGACGAAAAAAGCACCGAAATTATTTTTACCAAACCCCAGATCGCTTCTCCCGGACAGTCACTGGTTTTTTATGATGGAGACGAATGCCTTGGTGGAGGAGTTATTGAGTAACAACGAGCTTCTTTATGTAATTTTCAATTCTCAATTTCTAATTCTCATTAAATTTTCAATGGTTCAATGTTTAAAAATATATACACATTTATAATGTCCTATAGCACAGGATAAATGTGTACACAAAGCATCACTTGTATGAAGCTACACAATAAAATTATTTCATCCCGTTAGAGAGCATACGGTTTAGTTCTTAAGGGTTCAAAAAGTTTACGACACAGAACAAGGCACTCTCTAACGGGATTAAATTGAAAATTCTTCCCTCGCGCATAGTTGCGAGGTATATGTTCATGTGGGATAATAAGTCTGATTAAGCATCACATAATACATTTATGGCCCCACGATGGATCACAAAAGCATCTGGTGAATGTGAAGAATTTTCCGCGGGTAAACTTCGAACGTCGCTTAAAAGCGCCGGAGCGCCGCGCACACTTATAGATGAAATTGTCGTTCACGTTGAAAGCGAGCTCGGTGACGATGTCAAAACTTCCGACATCTATCACCATGCATTTACCCTCTTGCGACGTCATCGCCCGCCCGCAGCAGCGCGCTATAGCCTGCGACAAGCAATCATGCAGCTTGGGCCATCGGGGTTTCCTTTTGAGCGTTTTGTTGGAGAGATACTGAAAGCGCAAGGATATACGGTCGAAGTAGGAGGAATACTGCCGGGGTTTTGCGTCAACCACGAAGTTGATATTCTTGCGGAGAAAGGAAACAAGCATATTTTTGTTGAATGCAAATTTCATAACAACAATGGAATCAAAAGTGACGTGAAGGTCGCGCTTTACGTGAAAGCTCGTTTTGATGACATAACTAAAGCGCACGAAATGCGCGCGGAAGGCGAGGGGAGACATCCGCGTATTCATGAAGGATGGCTCGTGACCAACACAAAACTTACTTCACAGGCGATCGAGTACAGCAAGTGCGCAGGTCTTACGTTGATTGGATGGAATTATCCCAAGAAGGGGAATCTCCAGGACCTTATTTTAAGTACCGGCGTTCACCCGCTTACATGTCTTTCCACACTTGAAGGCAATACAAAAAATCATTTGCTGGGGAATGGTGTTGTGTTGTGCCGTGATATTGAAAACAATAAACACATTTTGCGGGAACATGGGATGACGGAAGATGAAATCAAAAGCGTGCTTGAAGAGGCGGGAGAATTATGCGTCCCCATCGCATTATAGTGTGTAAGTGAGATTGTTATGATGCTCTCAAAAAGAAATACACTCATTGGCGCTTTCATTGCTTCCGGGGCAATATTTTTGTTTTGGTGGTTTTTTACGGATACCTACGCAATAAAAAACTACCCCTCTTCGGGAGAAACCGTCATTGCATTCGGAGACAGTCTTGTGCGAGGAGTTGGCTCAACAGAGGGGAGTGACTTCGTGTCGCTTCTCTCTGCGCGCATCAATACTCCCATTATCAATTTGGGACATCCGGGTGATACGACCGCAGAAGCTTTTGTCCGAATTGACGATGTCCTTTCAAGGGATCCGAAGGTTGTTATGGTGCTTCTCGGGGGGAATGATTTTCTCAAACGTGTTCCCAAACACGAAATGCTCTCAAATCTTGAGAAAATTATCACCACAATACAAAATAAAGGAGCGGTGGTTATTCTTTTAGGCGTGCGCGGGGGGCTTATTACCGACAGTTATGAATCTGACTTAAGGTCGCTTGCAGAAAAGACGGGCAGTGCCTATGTTTCCAACGTACTCAAAGGACTTATCGGAAGCCCTAAGTATATGGATGATTCCATTCATCCTAATAATGCCGGGCATGCGATCATCGCAGATCATATTTATCCCGTATTACTTAAAGTGTTGAATTAACTCGCGGGCAATTTCATGGTTCTTTCTTTTTACACATTTGATATACTGATCAATAAACGATAGTCTTGTTTGACGTTTTGGATTTTGAAATTTGTCATTTATTATGAATGTTTTTATATAATTATGGAACAACATTTTTTCATTTCAAATATCGACATCATTTCACGTCTTCTTGTCGCAATGATCCTCGGGGTATTACTCGGTATTGAACGCGCCGTCGCGGGTAAGACTGCCGGAGTACGAACATATGCGCTTGTTTCAATCGGTGCCGCGCTCTTTGTGATCGTGTCGGTGATCGTTTCCGGTTGGTACCTTGGCGAAATGTCATTCGATCCGCTTCGTGTTGCATCGCAGATCGTTGTTGGAATAGGATTCCTTGGCGCCGGACTCATTGTGTTCAAGGAATCCCATTTAAGCGGACTTACTACGGCAGCAGGACTGTGGGTTGCCGCGGGCATCGGTATGGCATCAGGCTTCGGTCTTTTTCTCTTGGCCATTGTCGCAACGCTTATCACACTTTTTGTGTTTACGGTAATGTGGTTTGTTGAAGAACGATATATTGAACAAGGAAAATTTAAGAAGCTATATGACGGATCAACAGAACACCAAAAGCACAGTGATAATTGAGTAATTTATATTTATACGATGTTTGAATATCTTATTTTACTTTTTTCAATAGTAGCCGGCTTTTTACTCGGGCGATCGCTCGCTACACACCGAAGGGGTAAAAGAAAACACAATGACCACACAACATCCCACGGTCATGCTTAAAAACCTCAAACGTTAATTATATGCACGAACCAGCACCGGAAGAATTATGGAGAAGAAAACTTGTCGACGAGGGATTTGATAATGTATACATCTGGCGCGATGCTCCTCATGCCGAATACCATGACCATAGCCATCCATTTACCTCTGCGCACATAATTCTTGATGGAGAAATGCGGGTTGTTTCGGAGAAAGAAGGACGAATTTTAAGACCGGGTGATCGTATGGACGTGATTGCGGGCACAATTCATTCCGTAGCAATGGGAGACGAGGGATGCCGGTATATTGTCGCTGAGAAACATTAAGCCTCAGGCATAATGCGGAACGAACCTCGCCAGCAGAACAAAACTCATTGCAGTAGAAAACACAAAAAAGATCACAAAAAAAGAAACAGGATCAGATAAACGAGAGCAAATTATTATATACTTCAAGTCATGACTTGAAGGATATAATAATTTGCTCTATTGAATTCAATGCCTCGTTGTTTTTTGGTAGTCCCCACTGCGTTTTTACTACATTCCAATTCTGGTATATACTTTACCTAATGCGTAAAAATTATTTCTATCTTATTATCCCCCTCGCTCTTTTTGCAATCTCGTTCGCTTCCGCGCTAGCACTTTCGTCACGCGGCGATTTCGTACTTAAACAACTGGCGAGCACCCTCAATGTATCATCTGACGCGCCACCTCAAAAACTTTCCGAAGAAGAGCTTGTGAGCATGGTCAAGCCCGCGGTGGTGAGAATTATGGTTCGCGCCGAAGTCGAGGCCTCCATTCCTCTCTTTAGGGTAAGTTTTAAAGATTTTACCGTTAAAACAGTACCGAATCAGAAATCGATCAAGATTTCCACCCCCATTGATATTTCCGGGAGCGGATTTGTGGTCAATCCGGATGGATACATTCTCACTAATGCTCACGTGGTCTCCGATATGACAATAAAGAAGAAAATCCTCGCTCCTTTCATACTACTAGCGATTAACTATGACCTATCTTCTTTTTCGAAGGAAGACGCAAAAAATTTGGAAAAAAAGACGGAGCAGGAAGGACTTGAGTTTGGCAAACGGATACTGGACTATGCCGTGGAAGAAAGCTCATTCACATTCAAAACCAAAAAAATAGTAGTCCTTAATCCAACATCATTGGGAACAACGCGCGAGAAAATTCTTAATGAGGGATTTACCGCGGAGGTGGTAAGCGTGAACGATAATTTTTATAAAGACGATAAAGATGTTGCGATTTTAAAAATAGCGGAAAAAAATCTTCCGTCGCTTCGACTGGGGAGTGGTGACAAACTGTCGGTAGGGGGACAGGTGTACGTGTTCGGCTTTCCCTCAAACGCGGAATTGAACAACAACAATCTTCTTGAGTCAACATTCACCAAAGGGCTTGTTAATGCATTTAAAAATTCGCAAAATACTGATTTTAAAATATTTCAAACCGATGCAAAAATATCTACTGGTTCAAGCGGCGGGCCGTTGTTTGATACAGATGGGCAAGTCGCCGGACTAGTAACTTTTAAAACAAGTTCCGAGAATCAATCAAACGGCGATAATTTTGCTTTTGCGGTTCCTGCGGAGATCGCGAAAACAGTTCTTTCAAATTCATTTATTATCAATGATGATGGCATATACGGCGCTCATCTAAAAGCCGGACTCTTGCTTCTCCGCGATAAACACTGCAAAGATGCTATTACTGAATTTGAGCTTGCGAAAAGTGTCAATAAGAAATTTGGTGTGGCGAGATATGTCGATCCTTATATCGAGAAATGTAATGTCCTTATCTCGTCTGGGCTCTCGATTGATTCGAAATGGGATGAATTTATGGTAAAAGTCCGCTCGTTGGGGATGCTTGCGTGGGCGCTCTTTGCCGCCGGCATATTTCTTGTCGTTATTCTTGGTATCGGCATCACCATTCTTCTTAAGCGTCTTAAAAAAGACAACTGAATCATCTTGAGCGCGTTATTGAACATCAGGGAGGAGTTGTTGAAGTTGTATCTACGCAAAGTCCATTCACCACTGTTGTAAGGCAAGAAAAAAATATTCGGGATGTACTCATTCAACAGGATGCCAAGGAGATTATTGAGAAAAAAGATGCTTTTGATTTAACTTCAGTAAATAATCAAAACAATATCGGCACTCGCCCGACTGTTTTAACAGGAGACCCAAGACCCCCCAATGAAGCGCTCTTGATTTACATCAAACAAGCACGCCTTGCAGGGCTCACATTTCAAGCGATCGAGAAAGCCCTTAAGGATGCCGGGTGGAACGACGACGAGATCTCCCGCGCGCTTGCGGTACCACAATAGAAAAGAACCGACAACCAACTACTTACAACTCACAGCAAACTCTATTCGTCCCATTTTTTGATCGTCGGTTGTTTGTCGTCGGTTGTTTGTTATGTTAATTTATACCTATGCAGTCAGAAGAGATCAGGGAAAAATTTCTCAAATTTTTCGAAAAACGCGGGCATGCAATTATTCCCTCGGCTTCTCTCGTCCCCGAGAACGACCCCTCGGTGCTTTTTACAACTGCGGGCATGCAACCGCTCGTGCCGTATCTCCTTGGTGCACCGCACCCGGCAGGGAAACGTCTCGTAAACGTTCAAAAATGCGTTCGTACGCAAGATATTGATGAAGTGGGGGACAATACCCACGACACCTTTTTTGAAATGCTCGGCAACTGGTCTCTCGGCGACTCCGACGCACCTGATGGGGTCGGAGCGGGTTATTTCAAAGAAGATGCGATCAAATGGAGTTATGAATTGCTCACATCAAAAGACGAGGGATTTGGACTTGATCCTAACCGGCTCTACGTGACTGTTTTTGAAGGGAACGACGATGCTCCTCGCGACAATGAATCAGCGGAAATTTGGAAAAAGACCTTTGAAGAGAAAGGCATCAAGGGCGAAAGAATTTATTACTTACCCGCAAGTAAAAATTGGTGGAGTGCGGGAGACAATGGCCCTTGTGGTCCCGATACGGAGATGTTCTACGATGTGACAGGAAAACTTAATAAAGGAATGAATAAAGAAGAATATCTGGCGGCTGATGAGCGGCAGGATGTTGTTGAAATCTGGAACGATGTGTTCATGGAATATGAAAAAAAAGATGGAAAAGTTGTTGGGAAGCTTAAAAATAAAAATGTTGATACAGGGGCGGGACTTGAACGGCTGTGTATGGTGATGCAGAAGAAAAATAATGTGTTTGCGACAGATCTTTTTTCTGGAATAATACAAACGATCAAAACGCATGCGCGCTCGTATGACGAGCGCGCTGCGCGCATCGTTGCTGATCACTTGAGAACCGCTGTGTTTATAATTGCTGATGGGGCAATACCTTCAAATACTGATAGAGGTTATATATTACGACGTTTGTTAAGGCGCTCAGTTCCTGAAGCGATTAGAGAAGAGGTTTTACAAGAAGAAAATAAATTTAGAAAAACACTTAAGCGCGGGCTGAAGAAGCTTGAGGAAATTGTACAAAAAAAAGAGAAAATAGCACAATTCGCTGTAAAACACAGGGAAGATTTTGGAAGTAAAAGTAGCGATTACATAAATGCAATATCAGGGAAAGATGCTTTTGATTTGTACCAGAACTACGGGTTTCCCTTCGAGTTAATTCGTGAAGAATTAGCAAAACATAGTATGTTCCCTCATGAAAAAGAATTTCGTGAAGAATACGAACTCGAATTCAAAAAACACCAAGAACTTTCACGTGCCGGCGCAGGACAAAAATTCAAAGGAGGTCTCGCTGATACCAGCGAGAAGACAACCATGCTTCATACTTCGACACACTTAATGCTTGCGGGACTGCGGAAATATTTGGGTGACCACGTGCATCAGGCGGGCTCGAATATCACGCAAGAGCGCACACGCTTTGATTTCACTCATCCGGAAAAAGTATCTCCTGATATTCTTAAAAAAGTGGAAGACTATGTTAATGAAGCGATCACCAAAGGATGCACGGTAGTCATTGAGCAGATGCCAAAAGAAGAAGCGCAAAAAGCGGGAGTTGAAGGAAGTTTTTGGGAAAAATATCCGGATATAGTGAATGTGTATATGGTAAAAGCGCTGGATGGCACTGTTTACTCACGCGAACTGTGCGGAGGTCCGCACGTAAAAAACACTTCGCAGATCAAACACTTCAAAATCATAAAAGAAGAAGCCGTTGCGTCAGGAATTCGACGCATTAAGGCGGTCGTTGGATAAAAAAATCCCGTGAATAATCACGGGAGTGTTAGGCGGTTAGTACACCTGTCACGTACTGCTCGATAACGTCGAGTGCTTCCTCATCGTTTATTTGTATCAAAATATCCAGAGCCGTTTCTTTATGCTTGCCCTTTCCGCATTTTAGCCGAACATCTGCGGCGCGACTGATCAAAAGCCCCGCGACCCTCGGCCAATTCTTTTTTCGATAGCGCAATACATACACAAGAGGTGTTCTCCCATCTTCATCTTTAGAATCCACAGGAGTACCGTCATCGAGAGCTTTTTTCACACCCTCGTAATTATCATCCAACTCAATGGATGCCCAAAGCCTCCGTTTTAGGCGAAATGGCGCATCCGTCCTCGTTTCCCCAAAATCACTTCTCGGTCTAGTCATATATGGATACCTCCACGTGTGTTTTTGAGAACCAGAACTTAAGTCTCCCTGAAATTTAGTTTGTTATTAATATTCTGTCAAGTGGGATGGCGGTGTTTTTATGTGTCATATGATTTTCCACAGAGCTTTCTTGTTCCTGTGGTATACTGATAATACTTCATATGGACATGTTCTCATTTTTAAAAAATTCTCGGGAGTCGACAGTCATTGCTGTTTTTGATATCGGAAGCGCAAGTGTCGGCGGAGCGCTTATTTCTTTTCATGCGGGAGAAAAGCCAAAAATTATCTGGAGCGCTCGGGAAAGCATGGTGTTCCAAAACGACCTTAATTTCGGAAGATTTCTTTCTTCGATGCTCGAAACTCTTGAGAAGGTTCTTATAAAAATGCAACAATCGGAAATGCCGCACCCGCGCAGTTTTTTATGCGTTTTCTCCTCTCCGTGGTACGCATCGCAAACGCGCGTGATAAAAATGAAGCAAGACAAAGAATTTGCGGTAAGCAAGCGCGTGGTGGAAGATCTTGTTGCACGTGAGATCGAAAGTTTTAAGGTGCTCAATATCGGGAAGTATAAGCGTATGGGTGAGGAAGATGTTGAGATCATGGAAACGCACACCGTGCAGGTAAAACTCAACGGCTACATCACGGACAATCCTTACGGGATGCGCGCAAAAAATCTTGAGATGTCACTATACATCAGTATGGCTCCCAAACGAGTTTTAAGTTCCGTCAAATCTCGTATTACCAAAACATTCGGATCTCGCAATATAAAATTTTGTTCCTTCTCGCTTACGGCATTCAGCACCATACGCGACATATTTTCTCACAAGAATGATTTTTTGTTCATGGACATCAGTGGCGAGGTCGCGGACATATCGCTTGTAAAAGGGAACGTCCTTCTCGAAACAGCGTCGTTCCCCCTCGGAAAGAATTTTTTATTGCGCAGACTTTCAAGCGGGCTTAATACTGTCCCCGAAGAGGTAGCTTCTCTCTTCACCATGTATCGAGAAGAAAAGACAAACGATGCAACGAAGGAAAAAATTCAAAAAATCCTTGAAGGGTCTCGAGATGAATGGCTCAAGTCTCTACAGCAGGGCCTTCGAAGTCTTTCTGACGATCTCACGCTTCCCAGTGCTGTTTTCTTTACGTCAGATGCAGATGTTGCTCCGTGGTTTTTGGACTGTCTTACATCAAGTGAACTCGGAGAATTTACCGGCACGGGTGCGCCCTTTGATGTCACACTCCTTGATACGGCGACTATGGAAAAATTCTCAACATTCAGTCCGCAGGTTGAAAAAGATCCGTTCATCGTCGTCGAGGCGCTTTTTGCCGATCGCATTGTTGAGCTCGGGCATGTTTAGTTATTTTTGATACGATAGTATATATAACCTATGACGAGAAGAATTATTCAAGATGTCGTATTCCCATCTAAACGGACCACTAAAGAAGAGGTGAAACAATCGTCTCCGGAGCCGGTCCTGCCTGCCCGCCCGCCGAATGAGCGCGGGCAGGCGACGCATGACTTTGCGGCGCAGGCAGGAGACTTTCTTCCTCGATTAGTAAAAAAGCAGGAAGGCGGAGAACTAAATTCGTCTGCATGGATAAAAAATACGAATAATACTTCAAGTAAATCACCGCGCATGGTATTGTGGGTTGTTGCTACGGTGGTGTTTGTCGGCATGCTTGGCGTCGTCCTCTCAACATTTTTTTCCGGTGCAACGGTAAAAATTGTACCGCTCAATAAAACGGTTTCTCTTGCTATTGATTTTACCGCTCGAGAGAACGCAGCCGACCTGCCTGCCGAAACTGAAGCTTCGACAGGGAAGGGGATTGTTTCATATCAAAAAATCCCTCTTCCCCTCGAAGAAAAATCGGAAGATATCCCCACAACGGTTGAAAAAAAAATAACCAGAAAAGCTTCGGGTAAAATAAAGATTTTCAACGAATACAGCACCGTAAGCCAGCGATTGATCAAAAATACAAGATTCGAATCTGCAAGCGGAAAAATTTATCGCATTGATAATTCAATCGTTGTACCCGGTATGTCTACGCTGGGAGGCAAGAGTATTCCGGGAAGCATCGAGGTCACTGTCTATGGCGATGCTCCGGGGGAGGAATACAATAGCAGCGCAACGGATTTCACAATTCCCGGTTTTAAGGGCGATCCTCGCTACGCGAAATTTTATGCTCGTTCCCAAACTCCTCTTGAGGGAGGATTTTCGGGAACAATAAAAGTTCCATCACCGGAGGATCAAAAGAGTGCCGTTCTACGCTT
>Ga0075881_106_pt1 | contig 42677 bp, 43 predicted proteins | sample RifGroA1_FD_68304 | JGI IMG/M metagenome (GOLD analysis project Ga0075881, IMG submission 68304) | Parcubacteria (Giovannonibacteria) bacterium GW2011_GWA1_44_25 | reverse complement strand
GATATCTGATGTTATGTGATGAAAAAACTCCATAAAGCTCACTTGTCCGCCTTAGGCGGGAGGCTTTACGGAGTGCAATATGTATCTGGCCTTATGCATGCACACTTAGCAATCCGATTGCTAAGTGAAATAAAACACCTTTTGGTGTCAAAAACCAAACAAAAACTCCGGTTTCATTGAACCGAAGCTTGATTGCGCGCAGTGGGTTGCTTTTTTCTAGCCTAGGACTTAGGAAGGCATACCCTTGCGACATACCAACTGATGCCGCCTTCCGCTGTGTGACTCACAGCCACCGGACTTAAGCACATTATGCCCGTGGAGGGGCGGATCCCCGTGCACACTGGCAGCTGCGCGCGCCTGCCTGCACTTGCTTGCTTGTCAAACCAGCTTCTCCTTTCAAAAAAAATTCTGGTGGGCAGGGATGGATTTGAACCACCACGCACGAGGCGACCTCGGATTTACAGTCCGGTGCCTTAGCCAGACTCGGCCACCTGCCCACGCGGGTTTGATTTTTATGGAGAGAGGGGAACTGAGCTAGAGATCGATGTCTCCGCCAGCTTCTTGTTCACCCACAAACAAACGCGTCAGGCAACGCATTGCTTTCGGTATTATTTTGCCGCAGCGCTTGCGGGGTGCCGACAGACAAAACAACTTATCCTAAGATATAATAGTTGGCTGCCCAAGCCACCCATTCCCCACGTTTTGTTTCAAAGAACTCCCGTCAAAACTCTCATTTCTACGACATTCTTACATTCTCAAGAATGTCGGAATATCAGAACTTTGATGGGGTGGCAAAAGCGCGAGGACTTTTGCCGGGGAAAACGAGTTGGGCGCGCCAATTGACGCAATCGGTATGGTGTGGTCACACCGGGAGGACTCGCCGCCACACGCGGCAGGACGCAACCTCCAAACGTCGCACTCGAAAAAACTTTCACCCACCCACTTTCCCCCATCAAAACCTCCGAAAAATCAAGAGGCTTTGATGGAAGGGGGATGGAGCTGGGGCGTGAGGTTAAAATTCGCCCGCGCGGCTCCTTGGGTCGGATTCGGGTTGTTTCGAAACCGACCATTCGCGCCTTTGGCGCGATCCCGATAATTCAGGACAAGGATGTTGTTCCCCCGAGACACCCTTTTCTTTTTTCAAAGTCCCTCTTAGGAGGCCGAAGGACGGGGACCCATGCACCCATCCTTTGGTCTCCCAAGGACCCGCCTAGACGCGCCAGGCGAGGCTGGTGACCACCCATGTTCACCTATTAAACTTCGGGATAATTCGTCAGCCGGGGCTATTATTTTGGTTTATGCCCGCGATACCGCGTTATCCCTGCTATCAAGCGTGACTACCTCCATTATACTCCTATTAAAATATTTGTCAAGTGGCATTGACAATATGGCCCAATTTAGCCTTATTTAAGCTGTTTTCAACCGAAAACAAACAGTTTACCACAAGCCCTTGACATTTTTAATAAAAGGAGTATAATTGAGGCAGAGAGGAGGTGAGGCTAAATGGTGTGGTAAGTGCGGTAAGTGAAGAGTGGGTGGGTTCGGTTTCGTTTTTGCAGCTTTGTTTAAGTGGTTTGTCGTTCTTGGAGGCAGAAGGTTCTCGTTTTTTTGAAAGCATTTTCTCCGAAGCCCTATGATAAAAAACCGAAGAAGAGGCTTCGTGGATGAAAAAATTTTCGGCAGAAACCCGACTAAGTGTCGGGGGAGAAAAAACAAAAAAAACATCAGTAACCCTAAGGGGGCCGCAACACGCGCGCCCCCTGGATTTTTCTTAATTATATTTTTCTGTTGCTTCCCAGGCGAGATTAAAAATTGTTTTTAGAGAATCGGCAATTTCCTCACTTTCAATAATGACTCCGATCGGGTTTTTTCTTAAGGCGGATATGGCTACTCTATTTCCGTATACCGCAACATCACAAGTAAAAGGAAATTTATCGGCCGGAATATAGCGTGCCTCGCGGAGCAATTCGTCGTCTTGTTTTTTTAAAATTTTTCCGCGCGAGCTGGTATAGATTAATTTAGAATGTATTCCGCGCCTTACTCTTCGCGGAGAATACTCTGCTGGGTGAGATGGAAATATTCTTAAAATATCGTCTGCGGAGGAAAAACCCAAAGCTTCTTTTTCTTTCGTTTTTAAAAACTCATCTTGCATTGTCCGCAGACCCTCTACTCCTTCAAAAAATCTCACCCTCGGGCGCTCGCCGGAGGAAATGTAAAGCTTACCGAGGCCGGGCAGGATTTCTTCCAGCGCGCTCTCGCGTTCTCTGGCCATTTTTTTTTCTCGCTCGGCGATTTTAATTAAATGCTCCGGATCTTCTGCGCGGAAATAACTTTTCTTTCCTTTCTCAAACGAGGTTACCAGCCCTTTTTTCATAAGAGCTTCCAATTGCACATAAGTTGTTGCGCGTTTTACCGCGGCTTTTTTAGCAATCTCCTGCGCAGTTTCCGACCCTAATTCCAAAAGCGCGAGATACACCCTCGCCTCGTTCTCCGAGAGCCCAATCTTTTTTAGTTCGTCCAACATCAAGTACTAATTACTAATTTTCTACTAATTTACTAATAATTTATTCGTATATTTGTTCTTAATTCGTAATTAGTACTCGCTTTAATTTTAAGCTCCATAAATTACCGTAAGATTTGTCGCGGAAGAGGAGATGGGAATCGTCGGAGAGAAGCTTGGGGCTTGTGACGTCAAAACTTGTCGGTATGAAATCTGAAACTTTGCCGGTTGATGTATCAATTAGGACAAAGTTGTCTCGAAAAGAGATTTTGCCTTTCCACCAGTCGTCCGGAATGCCTAGCGGGAAAACATCCGATGTTTGAAGCCCGCCAACATCGGATGTTGAGGAGCGAGGTGCTCCGCAGTACGCAATATTTTTTTGCGTCCGTAAAAACGCGCACTTTTCGGCGATTGTTTTTACGCCAAACTCCTTTACATTTCCGGTTTTTACATCAACAAATTTTAAATTAAGCAAATTACCATCCGTGTCAGAGGTTGAATAAAGCGACCCTGAACCATCGGGATTCCAAACCGCATCAAGCCCCAATCCATCGGCGATTTTATTGAAAGCCCCGGTTGATGGGTTTAGCGTGTAAAGAAATCCTCGCGCGCCGTAGGAAGACTTAGTTTTGAGCGCTATGTTATTTGCGGTGAGCCATGAAATTTCAAAACCGGGGACATTGTTGTCAAAAATTCTTCTTTGATTTTTAAAGTCGGATGTTGCGATAAAAATATTTTGGCTGTCGCCCAGATCGTTTATAAATACCAGCGATTTTGAATCGGGAGAAAACGCAACGTCAGTAACCGAATCCGGCAGAAAATTCGTGCGCGGAGTCGTGGTTGAGTAATCAATCAAAAGTTTCCTTATCTGATTGTCTAAATTGTAAAAAACCACGGCGCGCTTTCCGTCCGGCGCCCAGACGGCGCGCAAAACTTGCGGAATTGTGAAATTTGAAATCCTGCGCTCTTCGTCCGAACCATCTGCGCGCCTTTCAAAAAGATGCCCTAAATTTTCGGGGATATTTTTGTGGTAGCGCACGGACGTTGTGCCAATCCCGGCCAATGAAGAAATATTATCGGAACTTAGGCGTATCATTGTGCCAATCGGCAAACTTCGCGCGGTTTCCGGAGAAAGGGGCAATTCGCCGCCCGGGAAAACACTCGGTGTTTTTTGGGGCGTTTCGCCACCGAGTGTTGGGGAGGGCGGCGCGCCGGAAGGCGCAGCTGAAGGAAAAATTCCCAAAAAGCCCACCCCATCTCTTTCTTCTCCATTTTTCAATCCAAACCAAACCAAAGTTCCGATAATTATTGCAATTGCCACTCCCGCAACTATCACATTTCTTCTTGTTAAAAGATTTTCCATGGGTTATTTGGCTAGTTCCGCGCTGTGCTCAGCGACTTTTTGATTAAATAAATCTTGTATTTTTTCGGGCTCTCCTTTTTCAAAATCCACTCCGCGCAGAATGACTTCGTCATTTTTTTCTATTTTTTGTTCCGCCGATTGTAAAAATTCTTTCATGTTTTATTTTTTAACATTATATTCCGATATGAATTTGATATACTTTTTGAAGTCTTCAAAATTGATGCGCAAATCTTTGAGAAACTGCCTGCGATTTAAGGTTTCATAACCGTGTACAATTCGGTTGCGTACGCCAGCCACTGGAGCAACGCGATCCGCGAACTCCTTAGGCAACACATTGTTGCCGCCTAAAACATAAAACGTGCTTTGAAAATCATCCGAAATTGGGAATTTCAGTTCCTTAATAAAATGCTGATTGATATCCATCATTATGTCCACAGCCAACTGGAAAGCCCTTTCTAGGTGCCGAAGCTTGTCTAAATCCTCTAAAATTGCAGCGTCACCGAGCTTTAAAAGATTTTCCAACTCTTCAACGTAACCTCGAAGTTCATTTAACTTTGCTTCCACAAATTGTTTTTCAAAAGTCATTTTAGCTTATGCCTTGCACGTACTCCTTTAATCTCCGTTCTTTAAGCTCAAAAAGCGGCTTGGCTTCCACGTATCGTTTGAAGGCGTAAGCTCGCAGTTCATAAAAATTTAGGGGGTTGGTTTGATATAAAACTTGTCCGTTATCGGATATCGCGTAAAGCAAAAGTGGTGGGGCAAGATGTATATTTACCAAATCAATGCGCTGACTTTTGAGAATTGGGTTGAGATCCAGCATCATTTGAGCTTCTTCTCTGATACCAAGGTTTTTTGTGCTCAAATAAGCGATGTCCACATCGCTTTCTTTATGTGTTTTGCCTGTTACGGACGAGCCGAACAGCACAAGCAATTTAAGCCCGTATTTCTCCGCTACGTTTTTTAGCTCTTCCTTTTTCTTTTCCGTCAATTTTATCATCTTTTTATTTTACAACATTTTTAAGGCGTTGTCTAGTTTGTGCTCCGCGATTATTATATTTCTTCTTGTTAAAAGATTTTCCATAATTGATTACATTACGTTTTCTATTCCCTCCGATCCCGGTATAATAATATTTTGTTGCGGTTGTTGCGTGGTTTGTTGCTGTGGTTGTGTTGTAGTGGTGTTTTGATTAAGGCTTTTTATATCCAACTGCAAATTCACCAGTTGCGGGTTAATTGTCCAAAGAATCAGATAGGACAAAAGCGCGAGAAGCAACCCGAAAATCGCCTGCGTAATGCGGTCTCTGGCATCTGCCTTGGAATCAATCGCTTCGGAGATCGCGTATTGGATTCCGCCGATTACAATCATGACAACCGCCAGCACTGCGGCGAGGCTTAAGATAAAAGGAATAATATTTTTGATGTACTCCGGAAATGTGCTTACCTGTTGGCCAACGCCCGGAAGCGGCTGGAGCAAAGAATATGGAACGCCGTCGGCGGCAGAGGAAATGTAAAATCCGGAAACCAAAATCAAAAATGACAATCCAAAAATCCAAAATTTGTTTTTCATTGTCGGGCTGTTACTGATAATCCCGCCTCTGCTTGCTGAAAAAGCGCGCCTTTATCTTCAATTTTTATAGAAAAATTAGTTTGCGATTCTGTTTCCGCCGGAGCGGTGAGATCTAAAAGCCGCCGATTCCCGACTCCGTCGGCCGGTGGACTGATTTTTTCTCCGTTCGCGCTCCAGCCGATTTGCGCGCGCGCAAGAGACTCCAGGCCAAAAAAGAACGGTTCGGCCAGGATTGAAAACGAATTTCCCGCCCGCCCGAGAAACGAAACAATTGCCTGCGGTTTAATGCCGGTAAGCGCATTAACTTCATAAAATAAAATTTCCGGCTGATATGTTCTGATGCGGATGTTTTTTTGCGTTGATGCCACGCCGCCGAGCGAGCTTGTTTTAAGCGTAACAATATATTCGCTGGATCCGACATCCGCCAATCTTAAAACAAGTTTATTTTTTCCGCCGCCAGATTGATTTTGCACTGGTTTGCCGTCCAAAGACCACTCATAAATCAGATTTTGGAGTTTTAGTTTTGCGCCTCCGGAAAAGAGGTGCGGTACGGCTATTATTTCAACAACGCTTCCCGGCGTTGGCAAAGCCGCTCCTCTGTAAAAAGCTGGCGTATAAGCTAGGGGGTGGATTATAAAATCAATGTCCGCGACAGAAACGTCCGTTTGGGTTTCAAAGACAGATCCGTCTATGGAAGTTGCTATGGCTCGTATGACCATTCCGGAACCCAAACTGCCGGCCGTGAATGTTTGTTCTATAAGTCCCCGGCCGGAGGCAATCTCTTTCCCGTTTAAAAGCCATCGGAAATTTGCCCGCGCCGCGTCAAACGCAAAGGATTTCGCCGTTGCGGTTATTGTTTGCCCGGCTTTCGGAGAAGCCGGAGAAATGCTTAAAACAAGGTCATTCGGAGAGGTAAGAATGAGCGCGGAAGCGTGCCAAGCAGTAATAAATGCCAAAACTAACACCAAATATCTCATTACTTTTATTATCTCATGGTTTGTTAAACGAATTAAGCTCATTGTTTTTGTTGCTGAAAGTCCTCCTTCGCTTTTTTAATTGCCAGCAACTGCGCAGGATCGGAGGTGATAATTTGATCCTCCGTGTATGAGGCAAGTATCTTTATCGCCACATGCTTTAAGCCGGCGAAAAATATTCCCTCTCCGACATCGGATTCCAATAGCAGAAATTTCTCTTCCTCGGTTAATTTAAACACTTCTTTTAGCTGGTCAATGCTTGAAGGCGACTGTTTGAGCAGAATTTGTATTGATGAATTGTTGATAATGGTCGGACCGTAACTGGAATTAAGAAAATCTCCGACGTCTTGCGTGATTGTCGCAAGGCCAAGATAATATTTTCTGGCGCGTTTGGCGATTCCGGAAAGAAAGGAGGCCCCTTGCTCATTTTTCATAATCCACCAAGCCTCGTCCACTACCAAAAGGCGTTTTTTGATTTCTGCGCGGATCGCGTTCCATATGTAATTAATAATTAAATACATTGCAACCGGACGGAGCTCCTCTTCCATGTCGCGGACGGAAAAAACAATAAATTTCTGGTTGATATCCACATTAGTTGGTTGATTGATGAATCCGGCCCAGGTGCCCTTGGTAAACTTCCGCAATCTTTCTACCATGGAGCCCCCGCCTTCCATACCGGCAAGCACCAATTCCAAGTCGGAAAGAATCGGCGGTATGGCTTTGGAAAAATCGGAATCCGGCGTGATATCGCGCGATGCGTATGTTTCGGTGATTGCGCGGTCTATAATAGAATCTTCTTCCGGAGTAAGTCCGCCGAGCATAATTCTAAAAAGTCCCACCAGATTTATAATATGCGATCTCAAGACATCCGCTGGCGATTCGTCCTCGCGCGGGGTGGGCAAGTCAAAAGGATTTATGTGGTGGTGTGAGGTCAAAGAAATATTAAAATATCTTCCGCCGACCGCTTCGGCCAGATATTCGTATTCGCGCTCCGGGTCTATAACGATAATATCCGTATCAAACATCAAAGAGCGCAAAATTTCCAGTTTGGTTGCGTAAGACTTTCCTGCGCCCGCTTTGGCGAAAATTACGGAGTTGTAATTTTCCAAACTAAAGCGGTCAAAAAGAACGAGGGAATTGTTGTGGGAATTTATGCCGAAAAGCACGCCCTTATTTGAAGTAAGATCAAAAGATACGAACGGAAAAACGCTTGAGGCTGGAGAAGAATTCAAATAGTTGTTTATTTGGAGCATGTCTTCTCCCTGCGGGAAAACCGAATTTACTCCGTCTTGCTGCTGAAAAAGCGCGGGCTTGGCGTAAACCAGGCGGGACTCCAGCATGGATTTGATTTCCGCCTCCACCTTATCAAGCTCCTCAATTGTGTTTCCGTAAATTGCGATATAGAGTCCGAAGTTAAAAAGACGCTCTTGCGCTTGCTGCAGTTTGTCGCGAAGAGATTCCAGATCCTGATAGGCCGTGTCCAAAATCGGATCTCTCACCAAGCCTTTTTGCTGGCGAATTGCTATTTGAGATTGTACCTCGGCGACTTTTCTTTGCAGCTTTCTCAAAACAGTAGCCGTGTTTACCGGATGAATAAATATGGAAACGTCAAAAACTTTATCTAAATTTATAATCGGGCTAAACCAGTTTGAAGAGAGAAATCTTGGAAGAGAAAAAACAAAAACTACACGCATAAGTTTTTCACCGAGCCGGACATGGTTGGCCGTAATCTCCAGCGCGGCCGGGGCGATAACGTCTTTTAATTGTAAAACTCCGGCGCGATAAATTTCCTCCGGAAAGACGGGGGTAATTTCGGTTTCTTCTTTTTTCTTTTTAAATATATCTAAGATGGACATTTTATTGTATTGCCGGCGGCTTGCCTTTTTCTAATTCGCCCGGGTTGTATAGCCCATAAAACAGCTCTATTAATTCTTCCGTATTTAGCGGTGTGGCGCGGACGCCGGAGCGAACAAGTCCTTGGATTACCGAGTCAACTCTCTGCCAAAGCTGATTTTTGTATTCGTCAAATTTTTCTTGGGTTAACCCATCCCCTTTCTTGGATTGTTTTGTGCCCAACAAGCTGCCGATGCCACCCAATAATGTTGATATTCCTTCTTTCGGCGTTGTAAAAAGGGCGGGGGTGAACGGCACGACGGCGTAGAAATTTTTTGTGACAATATTCGCTGCGCGGACGAACGTTCGGACAAATTCTATGTATTCGGCGACCTGGATTTTTAATAGTTCGTTGGTTTGTTTGACCTCGGACTCGCGCAATGTTTCTATGTACGGCTCAATATTGAGTTTTCTGGACTCTATAAAAAATTGCAGTGAGAAGTCCAGTGAATTTAAAAAGTTTTGGTATTGCATTACAACCGCCGTTTGTTCGTCCGCGCTTTTTAACGCAAAGTTCAGAGATGAGGCCATAAGCACTGCCCGCAGAGAGCCGTTTTTCAAAATCAAAACACCGTCCCGGATTTCTTCTATTTGCAAGATATCTTGCGATGGTAATGCTGTAGGCATAGTCAGCGTTTTAATTTCTGTTGCACATCAAGCGACCAAGAAAGGTCTTGTAACTTGCTTTCCGTTAATTTGGGCGCTGCCCCACCGGCCCCCTTGAAGTCGCCAGCAGGGAAGAAGTCCGACTTCTTTGGGGACTTGAAGTCGGACTTCGAAGGGGTCGGCGCGGCCACTTTTCTCCACAAATAAAGCCTTGCCGAAGAAGAATAATTTAATGCGGCGGCAAGCATTTTAATAAAAGGCATCCCGTTTATTTTTAAAAACGCCAAAGATGCTACGAACGCGGCAACCGGAGCGCCCAAAATTATTACGAGCCAAAGCTGCAGGAAAACATACATTATGAAAATTATTGCTCCGCCGCCGAGAATATAAAAAAACTGTTTCGCGGTTAGTGGCCCGAAAATTTTATCTTCTACTTCTATAAATTGCGGGACTTGATGTTGCATATTATTCTATTGGTTCGCGGTAAGGATCGCTGTTTTGATAAGTTTTTTTAGGAGGCTGCGGCTCGGCGTTTAGCGCTTTTTCCAGCTCGCTTTTTGCGATAAGAGAATTTTGCGGCAACTTTTCTTTCGGAGCCGGGGAAATGTCCGGCTTCGGCGGCAAATCCGGTATTGGCATTTTTTTGACGAAGATGGGTGGAAGAATTGCGGGAGGGGGTGGAGGTTTAAATACTAACCCACCCCCTTCTTCCCCCTCCCAAAGGGAGGGTGGAAGTTCTGGCGCAACAATTTCTTCATGGGTTGGAAGAGGTTTGGGTGTCGGCGGTTGCGGGGGGGTTGTTTTAGAAATTGCGCCGCCCGTAGGCTCTGCGCCGCCATGGAAAACACTCGGTGTTTTTTTGGACTCAACACTGAGTGTTGAGGAGGGCGGAGTTGGTGGCGCGCCCAACCCATGAATCTTCTTCAGCGATTCTCTTACCGGCTGGAAAACTTTTTTGTTGATTTCCTCCGCAATTGCTCTGGCTTTTTCCGCAGGCACTGCAAGCCGGCTTGTTAGATTTTTCACGTAATCCGATGGCGATGTAATTCCCAGCATCACTAGCCCCGTCTCATCCGCCAATTCCCCGATTTTATCAATTGTGAGTTCCGCTTTTTTGCCTACAGCTTGGACGGCGTCGGTAGTCTCAGGCGCAAACAGGGCCCCACGCAAATCTTCCGGTAATTTTTCCAAGGCTTCGGAAATAGCTTGTCGTTTTTTATTGTCTACGGTCTTCATGTTTTTATGTTCCTAATAACCTATTTAATATTTCTTGATGCGCCGCCGAAGCGATGCCGGCAAGAGTATCTCTGATCTGCTTCGCCATAAGGCGATTATTTTTTTCTTCCATCATTTCGGCTAAAGCCTCCGCCCTAAAGTCTTTTTCTGTTTTTAGTACTTCTTCAAAAGCATCTTCATCGCTAATCATACCGCCACTAGCAGCTTTTAAGTCTTGGAATGGTTTCGAGGTTCTAATTTTAGCTTTAACGTTTGGTATCTTGCCGGCGTCTTTTGTTGTTTGCGCAATAGAATTTGATACGGCGTCTTGAAGGGCTTTAATTTTTGCCTTGTCCCCGCCGGTGATTGCCTCAATGCTGCCCATACTGCCGGAGCTTATTATTGTTTCTACCATTTCTGGATGTTTGATGATTTCCGGAGTAATAATGGCTTTTATGGTTTCCCGTTTCAGGCCTCCTTGTTTTAGGGCAACGCTTGCCATGCGCGCGTGAGCGTCCGGATTTGCGCCCTTAACATATTCAACGACGGAGACCATTTTTGTCGGATTTCTTTGCCAAACAATACTTTGAGTTTCTGGGGGCAAATCAAGGTAAATGTCGGCAACTTCAGCGATATTTTTTTGTCCGGTTTGCTGCGCCAAAGAGGTGTAAAAATTCTTTTTCTGGTCGGCTGACAACGCACCTGTTGCTTTTTCAACAACGGAAAGCCGCGGCTTATCTTTAGCCCATCGGATATAAAGCGCGGCTTGCTGGTCAGCGGAAAGCGTGACAACAACCTTTTCCGCTTCAGTTTGAGGAAGGGCGTCAACATATGAAGTGACGGCTGGAGTTGACACGCGCCGCAAAACTTCACTGTTGAATTTGGCCTGTTCTTCCGGATTAAGTTCGGATTTGACGGAGTTTTGATATCGGCCCAAAGCGGTGGCGTTTGTGTGCATCTTTTCAAGCCACAGTACGCGCTGGCGGTCTTCAGCCGCTTTGAAATATCTCTTTTGTTCGCCGGGATCTTTAGAATTTATAAAGTCTTCAAAAGCGGTTCCTCCTTTAAGCTCGGCATTGCGCATCTCTTGCCGCTTTTCGGCTTTGTTGTAGCTTAACTGCTCTGCGGTAATGAAGGCGGGTGAAGCCAAAATGTTCTTTGCGGAGGCTTGGGCCGCGCCGGAAAGCTTATTGAGCACAAATTCAGCCCTCTTTTCGTCGTCCGGGAAACTTCGCAAAATTTGCGCTTGGGCCTCTGGCGAATAATTGCCGAATTGAGCTATTTGTTCTGGTGACGAAAGCCGTTTCCATGATTCAAGGTCAAACCTTGCGGCCGCAGTCGGAGGCAATTGTCTCTTGATTATACCTTCGGCCGTTGCGCGATCTTCACTGGACATAAACTTCATCATCTCTGCTTGTTGCTCCGGATTTAATTTGCTAAGTAAAGCAACTTTTTCTTGCGCTCCAAGGCCGGCAAAATACTTTGCTTGCCGCTCCGGAGTTAATTGTTTCGCGAAATCCGCCATCGCTCCTGCCCTCGCTTCTGTTCCGCCCAAACCTTTCAGCCAGCCGGAGAATCTTGTCGGGGCGGTGCCAAGAAGCGGCACACGCTCTTGCAACTTCGCCGCCGCCGGCGCAATCGCCGTTCCCAACAACCCCGTTGTGTATCTCGCTGCCAATCCCCCCACCGCTCCGGTGAGCCATTTTCTAGCAGTGGTGGCACCCTTGATTACGCTGTCAGCAAAAAGAATACCCATTTTTCTGGCCAGTAAAAACGAGGTCAACAGCATAAGCGTTGCGGTCATTATGAGAAGTATTGCTGGCGGATTGAGCAGAATATTTCCTTCTGGCACATCTTTACCGAATTGGTTTATAAAACCTATACTTATGTACAAAAGAAACATAAAAGCAGGCAGGAAAAAAGCTTGGTTTATAAATGTTTCCCACCATGACTGCCAAAGTTTTTTTTCGGTGACCGGCAAAGCATAAGATATAAAAGCGATAGGCGCCAAAACTAACAAGAGAGTTAGCATAACCGCACGCATTATCAAAAATATTGCCCCAGCTACAAGAACAAATAAAACAGCGATCATAAATATAAGCGAGCCCATGCTAAGATAGAAAAATTCAGTTGCGCTGCCGACATCGCTGCCAGTGACCGCAGCCCATCCTACTGCGCCTACACCGCCTCCAGTAGCTAACAAAGTAAAAAATGCAACCCAGCCGCATCCGGGAATTATTAAACAAGCAGCAATTCCCACAGCAGCTCCAGCGCCCACAGCTAGTCCTCTGCCAACTTGGCTTATCTCGGCCACAACAGAGCTTTTTGGCGGTTCCATGTTCCAAACATTTTGAAGTTTTGTGCCAGCCACAATCGCGCTAGCAATAGATGTTGGTCCGGGAGAACCATTTGTGGTCATGGCTCTGTAAAATTGGAGTCCCAACACATTGCTTGCGTCAATAATTACGTACCCTATTGTCAAGCTGAAGTTAATCAACAAGGCAACAACAATTAATTTCGGCAGAAGCGATTTTGCGCCGTAGCTGGCACTTCTTAAAATTGTAGCTATTGCTATGGTCAACAGTATTAAAATAAAAAATATATTTGCAACGTCTCTGGAAATTGTCCAACCGCTCGCGATAATACTCTGTTGCTTTAGTGTTGACAAAGAAAATTCTAGCGCACCATCAAAAACCATAGCTGTAAGATCAACAAGTCCGGCCACCGTTTTTCCTAACGCAACTACTAAACCGTTAAAACCCCAAAGAAAGCCGGTACCAAGATAACCGATTAGCCCTGTCCCTTTTTGTTCTATTGAATTGTCGAACGAGGTTTTGACTCCCGTGGGTGTGCTTACAGCCAGCGCCAACGGCGCAATCGCAAAACTCAAAACCAAACCCAATAATAAAATCATGGAGCATGTAACGTAAAACTTGGAGCATTTAAGTTTCAAGTTGCGAGTTTTAAGTTTTATGTTTTGCGTTTCAGGTTTCATGTTTCATGGTTATTCAATGACATTGCCCGGCGGGTTTAAGCAGTTTTGTAAATCTTCTTCGGCCTGCGATTTGTCCGCTGCGATCTGCTCGTTTTCGGAAACTGCCTCTGCGAGCGATTTCGTTTTCGCCACATCCGTGGCGATTTTCTGCAGCATTAGATTAAACTGCTCAATTGTTTGGGCAAGCAAAAGATCGGCGCGGTCGTCTTTTAAGAGCTCAATGAAAATTGTCTGGTCTATAATATTCCCCTCCAGCGCCGCCTTCGTGGTGGTAGCTGTTTGAATTTTATTATTTACATCGCTTATCGGTTCGCTTTTGTCTTGTTTGCACGTCTTGAGTTTTCCTAAAACGATAATTTCGTCTTTTATTTTTGCCAGCGAATCTTCCTTTTTATCAATTATTGATTGAGTAATGTTTATTGCCGAATCAATCCCGGAAAGCTGGATGCCGCTGCGTTTGAGATTGTCCAAGTCCTGCTGGAGCTGGTTGGTGATGGTGGTTGAGTAAATATTTGAACTGGAAAGCCCGCCCGGCGCGAAGAATAATCCGTTGATCATAGACTGAAACGCCGCGATTAAAATTTCATTAAATGAGTCGGCAAGGTTAAGCTGTTCAATGTCCGAATTTGTGGCTTTTGCCAGCCGGTTTTCCAGATATTTGCCCGGGGTTACGATGGGACACACGTTTCCGATCGGCTGATCCCCGACATCGGTTTCTTTCGTCGGTCCGGCCTGACTGCAGTCTTCTATTCCCAAAAATCCGTTGGCGGACACGGCCTCGTTGAGTTTTGCTTGTACTGCGATTGCCTCCCTTTTTTCTTTTTCTGCGGCAAGTCCTAAGAAGGATACATATGGATTACTTTGCGTTTGCGTAAGCTCAATCCATCTTTGCCATCCCCCGTTGTTGAAATCGGTAAAAAAGCTTTGCAGATTTCCGGCCACCGCCGATACTGTGCATCTGAATCTTTCCTGCATTGACCTTCTCCCGCTGGCAAAAATAAGCCGGAGTCTTGGTCCGAACGGTTCGCAAAGCTGTGTGAAATTTAATTCCTTCAAAAACACTCCGCTTGCCTGGTCCGCCGCGTCAAGCAAAAAACCCTTCCAATCCTGCACAAAAAGCGGCGCCCCCCCTTGTCCGCCGGTGCGGATTAGATTAACAATATCTTGTGTAATCCTGTGCACCATGAGTTTAGCAACGCTCCAAGCCATGTCATTTGCCATGTCCTTCAAAGTGCCCGGTCTATCCTGCACCTTGGCTATTGGCACAAAATTCCCTCCGGACACAAGTCCCAAAAGACTGCCCAAACCGCCAAAAATATCTCCTATACCGCCGCCTCCGCTAATCGGTTCGTTGAATCCTTCTTCTCCTGTTATTTCTATTGCGAACACAAAACTAGGCATCACCAGACTAGTCCCAAAAGTTAAAATGAGTGAGATTGCAACAAACGTTTTCAAAAAGTTTTTTTTATAATCCATATCCTACAAAATGATATCCGCCATCCGACTTGGCGAAATTGAGTCCGTCGTTTTTTATCTGTCTTTGCATTGATTTGTAAAATTGTGGCGCGCGCTCCGCCTGCTTAAAATAAATTACCAATCCCATAAGCCCCCGCGCCGGATCCTTATCCGTAACCATCATAAAGCTATCGGCCGCGGCGGTGTTTTGCAGTATATTCATAAGATCAAGATGTAATGACGCGTAATTTGCCGGGACGCGTTGTTTTTTTAAAAAATCAATTGTTTTTTGGTAAGCCGCAATGTAAGCGCCGAGTTTTTTCAGATCTTCGTAGCGCTCGGATGCCAAAACCGCGTTTACAATATCTATCTCCGGCGTTTGAAGGCCAGCGAAAATTTTATTTAAAAAATCGCCGGTTGCGTTTAAGTATTTTTTAATTCCGTCAGCTGAAACATTTTGCTCCGCATGGACATCGGACGGCGAAAACGTATCTTTGTATAAAAGCGCGTCTCGGCTCAAAGATTCTATCAAGGATTCGGAGATTGCCTTTTGCTGGAAGGTGTCCAATGCTCCCTCTGCGGACCCCGCGGCTGTGAGGTATTGGATTGCGAATTCTTGGGCTATTTTATCGGTCAAGGTGCGTGGTGTAGTCGTGGATGCTTTACTTTGCTCCTCCGGTTTTTTTAACTTGTCGTTTGGCCCAGCCGCCAAAGGATCGCGGCCTTGCTTTATTTCTTCGCCATCATGTGTGCCATCCCCATCGGTGTCCGGCTTCTTCGGATCGGTTTTCCAAAGAATTTCTTCCCAATCCTTGAGACCGTCGTTGTCACTGTCGCGGTTGGCGTCTTGGTAGGCGGTTAAAAACGAGGTTTGAGATTTGAAGTTTGAAGTTTGAGGTTGCAAATTTGACGTTTGCCAAATTCGCATCACAAACCAGCCCACGAGTAAAACAACAAGGGCGGCAAAAACAAGGGTTATGAAATTTTTTGATGGCAAATAACCCATTTCACCTCCCTAATTATACCACCTTTATGTGGCAATTAGGGTGTGGATGGTGATAGCGCTGGAATGGGGTTTGGAGCCGGGCCGGTGCCTATGTGGATTATTGGATAAGCCGAGCCCAAAGATGGCGGTTTTTTGCCAAAACCTATGCCTAAAAAGCTAAAAATCGCGGATGCAACGGCGACAACAGCTCCTATCGGACCACCCACAAACAAACTAACTAGGCTTATCCCTGCCCCGAAAAAGTCGCCGCCCATCAGCGAACTTATAATACCGATGCCCGGCAAAATATTCCCAAATCCTCCTGCCGCAGAAAGCAAGGTTTCGGCCAAAGGGCCGGTTACCTGAAAAGCGCCAAGCGGTCCGATAATCTGTGCTCCTATTATTTGCGCCCCGCTTATCGCGGGATCAAAAACGCCAGCCGCATAAATAGGATTGATTTGCAGTATACCCCCGGCTGATTCCATTAATCCGCCGATGCTAAACCCCCCGATACCCGATGGATTTCCTTTTGAACAATTGATCGGAACCGGCGCGGCGTTGCCTAAGGTCCACACACCGGGCTGGATGACACCGTAGGGATGAATGATTGTCGTGGCGGGATTTAGAAAAAATTTGCCGCCAACGGGCGGACCGATATGCAAAATGAACCCCGGTGGTGTTAAACAAGCTTGAATTTTTGTGATTTTGCCGCCGAAAGGTTTATTTAAGGGTTGAATTAAAGGAATAGCCGCTTTTGCTTCGGAAAATGGGTAAAAGAAAGACAAAAAAACCGCGAAAATCAAAAATATTGCGAAAAATCTTTGCGTTTGCGTATGCACATGCATATTATTATTATACTGCGCAAGAGCATATAAAAAAAGGCCACCGCACACAACGCGATGGCTCAAAGGCACATTACTTGTTTTTGCCGCTGTTCCAAGGTTAATCCGGAACAATACTTACTTGCTACTACATTAAACAGTATTGCCTCACATCCACTTGACAAAAAAACCGACAAAAACGCTGCGAAAATCAATTTTTTCATCTTTTCTCTCCCTTCTTGGATTTCTTGATTTCTAACTCAAGTATAGCAAATTAAAGTCCGCTTGTCAACCCAGCGCTACTCCACTGTAACAGATTTTGCTAAGTTGCGGGGTTTATCCACGTCCAAACCCAAAAGAGCCGCAGTGTGGTAAGCGAAAAGCTGAAGAGGAATCACTGAAAGAATTGGCGTGAGCATCTCCAGAGTCTGCGGAATGAAAATAACATCGTCGGCGAGTTTGCCAATTTTTTCATCCCCTTCCGTGGCCACCGCCAAAACGCGCCCATTTCTTGCTTTAATCTCCTGAATGTTTGAGAGTATTTTTTCATAAACAGGATCTTTCGGCGCCAAAGCCACTGTCGGAAAATTTTCGTCAATGAGAGCTATGGGTCCGTGCTTCATCTCACCGGAAGCGTAACCCTCGGCATGCCTGTAAGAAATCTCTTTTAATTTAAGCGCTCCTTCCAAAGCCACCGGAAAGTTGTATTTTCTCCCCAAATACAGAAAGTTTTTGTACTTAGAATACTTTTCAGCAAGTTTTTTAACTCCCGCGTCACCGGCCAAAACTTTTTTCATTTTCGCCGGCAAGGCTTTGAGTTCCATTACCAGTTTTTGGCCTAGCACATCCGAGACGGCGCCGCGCTCGCGGCCTAAAAATAACGCAAGAAGCACAAGCGCGCCCAACTGCGAGATAAAAGCCTTGGTTGATGCAACGCCTATTTCCGGTCCGGCGTGATTATAAATACCCGCGTCGGACTCTCTGGCAATAGTTGAACCTACAACATTGACTACGCCCAAAGTTAAAGCGCCCCGCTTTTTCGCTTCGCGCAGAGCCTCCAGCGTGTCTGCGGTTTCTCCAGATTGAGAAACAAAAATGGCAACCGTATCCGGATCTATCACCGGATTAGAATATCTAAACTCCGAAGCATACTCAACAGAAGCCGGAATTTTCGCCAATTCTTCAAAATAATATTTGCCCACAAGTCCGGCGTAATAAGAAGTCCCGCAGGCAGAAATTATAATTTTTTTCGCTTGAAGCAGACGGTCTCGGACAGCAACAATTCCTCCCAGTTTGGCGCTGCCCTCTTCCAAAAGCCGTCCCAACAGAACGTTTTCCAGCGCAGACGGCCCTTCAAAAATTTCTTTCCGCATAAAGTGGGGGTGTCCGCTTTTCTGCGCCTCCGAAATATCCCAATCTATTTTATCTATAGGTTTTTGTAATGTTTTTTTGGAAAGGTTTCCGCCAAAGGCGGATCCGCCTAGGGTGGAGAAAATTTCCATTTTTGATGGAGTAAGAACCGCCGCCTCATTATCATGAAGATAAATCACGTTTTTTGTAATACCCACAACAGCCGACGCGTCGGAGGCGACCAAATATTCGCCGTCGCCTATACCCAAAATAATCGGCGAGCCGCGCCGCGCAACGACAATTTTTTCCGGATCGTGTTTTGAAATAACAGCAAGGCCGAAAGTTCCGTTAACGTGCCGCAAACCTTCCAACACCGCGTCTTCTAAAAATATTTGCCCAGCCGATAAAAATGGCCTCTCAAAAAGATGAGCCAAAATCTCCGTGTCCGTTTCCGACAAAAAAGAATGTCCCTCCCGAATAAGCGCTTCACGAAGCTCAGCGTAATTTTCTATGATACCGTTGTGCACAACGAAAATTCCACTTTGGCAATCGGCGTGGGGATGGGCGTTTCTGTCAGACGGCTTGCCGTGAGTCGCCCAGCGCGTGTGGGCAATGGCGGATTTGCCGCTCCAAGATTTCCGCGACAATCTGCTCTCAAGCGCGGAGACGCGCCCGGCCGTCTTTTCAAATCTGATTTTAACGCCGTCCCAAAGCGCTACACCCGCTGAATCATATCCGCGGTATTCCAAAGCTTTCAGTCCATCTATAACAATGGGCAGAGCGTTTTTCTTGCCAATGTATCCGACTATACCGCACATGCCAAATTTATATTAACGTTATTACATTAATTAAAACAAAAAGGCCAGCGTATAGTTACGCCGGGTTATTGCAAAGTAATTTCCCATAAAATCTCTTTCGCGTAAGCAGGGCAGTCAGAGAATATGCCGTCCAAATCAAGAAATAAAGCCAAAGTAATCTGGGATTTGGGATGGAAGGATTTATCGGAATAAGCATAGATCAAAAATCTTTTTTTGCGAAAATATTCTACCATCTCCCGATTCAAATTCAAAGCCGCCAAATTAAAATGGATACTCTTTGCTTTCAAAATCTTGCCGACTGCGGCAACCAGCCACCATGACAAATTGCGTTCAACCGGATCCCACAAAAGACCGATCTTTGCGCGCGGCTTTTTTCCTTCTAAAAATCTGATTTTAAAAAGTTCAAGCCACAAAAAAGAGGAGAATACGATTTTGTCGCGGCAGCGAAGACCTTGAGTCATTTCCAAAATTTCGTGAATCAATCCCTTTTCTTTAATTTCAAGATGAAGCTGCATTTGCTCTCCCAAGAAAAACCGCTCATTGGACAAAGGAAGATGGGCTCCCTTAACTTTAATACTGAGAAAATCTTCAAAGGCGAGCGCTGCGCGGCATTCTTCTTCGGTGCGAATTGGGTCGTGCGATAAAACCAGTTTTCCGCAAAATTTGCATCGCCTTATATCCGTCTCAACAGCTTCCGCTCCCATTTTATGCGCCGCCACAAACGCTTCGCGCGTGTTTTCTTTCTCTGAAGCCGACGCCCCGCGATGAGCGATGATAAGCATTTTTCAGATCCGATTCTTCCCAAAACCTAACACGTTTTTACAAAAACAAAAAGCGGGGCTATTTGCCCCACTCAATACTACATGTTTTATTTAAATGCCCTTTCAAGATGAAAAAACCAAGGGACAACAACGCCGTAATCAATGTAATGAAGTATCGTGCCGGCGATTAGCGCGTCTGGAACTATGTAATAAAATCCCAGTTCTGGATATAGTTTGGTCCACATTATCAGCGCTAAGGCATTAAGCAATGGGGCCGCTGTTGCATAAATATTTTTAACAACAGCGCGAGAAAGTTTTTTGGACGCACCGATTCTCTTAAGCAAATTCATTAATAAACCGCCTCCGAATTCAAGCAAAAGAATGCCGATGGCAATCGCGCTTACGAGCGTTATAAATATCGCTGGGAGCAAAGCGATGCCCATATTGGAAACGCCATTCAAACGAGGAATAGATGGGAATACGAATGCCACACATAGCGCGTCTAGCATAACCACAGCAATAAACGCAATCGCGTAAATTTTTGACACAGATACTCTCCCCCAACTTGCAAGACTCTACCAAAAAAATACTCTTAGATTATCCGCACGTCAAGCGCCCTCGCCTGCATTTAACAAAAAAGCGGGGCTATTTGCCCGCTCAGATATAAGGAAAATCACGACCAAAATTACTAAAAATGCCATCGCTATACCGCCCAACATAATGCCCCCTCCTTAAACCACAATGTTGACGAGTCTTCGTGGAACGAAGATAATCTTTCGTGGTTTTCTGTTTTCTAGAGCGAGCTTAACTTTTTCGCGCGCGAGAGTCAAGCGCTCGGCTTCGGATTGCGAAATATTGACTGGGACTTCAAATTTGTCGCGCACTTTGCCGTTTATTTGGATAATAAGCTCAAAAGTATTTTCTTCAACGAGCTTCGGGTCGTATTTCGGCCAAGGCTCAAAATGGATAGACGCTTTGTTGCCCAAGCGCGACCAAAGTTCTTCGGCAAGATGTGGCGCAAACGGAGCAAGTAGCTTTAAAAATACGCTGAAATTTTCAGAGGAAGCTCCGACTTTTTCCATTTCATTTAAAAGCACCATTAATGCGGAAACGGCGGTATTAAAATGAAATTCCTCAATATCTTCTCCGACTTTCTTTATGGTTTTATTCAGCGCTCGCGCAAAATCGCCTCGCTCCTCAACACTCGGTGTTGAATCCCGAAAAACACCGAGTGTTTTCCCGCGAGGCGAGGCAAATTTCCAAACTCTGTCCAAAAATCTCCGGATGCCTAAAATGCCCTGCGGGTTCCACGGATACGAACCGGCTTCATTATATGGGCCGATGAAAGCCAAATACATCCGCACCGTATCCGCTCCGAATTTGGCAACATATTCATCCGGATCAATCACGTTGCCTTTTGATTTGGACATTTTCTGACCGTCCGGACCCAAAATAATGCCGCGGTTTCTTCTGTCTTTGTATGGTTCGTCTCCCAGTTCTTTCGGAATAAGCCCCGAATCAAACATTGCTTCATACCAAAAGCGGGAATATAAAAGGTGCATTGTCGTGTGCTCGGCTCCCCCGGAATATAAATCAACCGGCATCCAGTTTTCCATTTTTCTCTTTTGGGCAAATTCTTTTTCATTTTTTGGGTCGCAATATCTCAAAAAATACCAGGAAGAATCAACAAAGGTGTCCAGCGTGTCTGTCTCGCGTTCCGCAACGCTTCCGCATTTCGGACATTTAACTTTTAGCCATTTTTCAGCTTTAGCAAGCGGAGACTTCCCATCCGAACGCGGTTTGTAATCCTTTATCTCGGGCAATAAAACCGGCAAATCTTTTTCCGGCGCGGCCAGCGCACCGTCTTTTAGACAATAAATTATCGGAATCGGCGCCCCCCAATAACGCTGCCGCGATACCACCCAATCGCGCAAGCGGTATTGCGTTTTTATTTCCCCACCGACAAATTCTGTTATTGTTTTTTTTGCTTTCTCCGAATCCATCCCGTCAAATTTTCCGGAATTAACCATTATACCGCTTCCGGCATACGCCTCTCCCAAAATTAGGCGCCTAAAAACAAGACTGTGCAGTTGATCTTTTACCTTATCAAGAACCTCTGTCTTGCTAAGCCATTCCAACGAAAATTTTTCTTTCTCTGTATTTTCCAATCTTGGAGGCGTTTTCTCATTGTTTAGCAATTGAAAATGCAAACCCGTGGCGTTAATGTTTCTGTTCACGTTTTTCGAAAATGCCACATAGTGGTGGTGTATTTTTTCTGAAACCGAAACCAGTTTCAGGTTTTTATAGCCGGTTTCTTCTTGAATTTCGCGGCACGCAGCGGCTTCGTAGTTTTCAGCGCCGTCTATCCCGCCTCCGACAAAAAGATTCCCGCCGAGCTTGGGTCCCCAGTTTATAGATAAAAATTTTCCCGTTTTAGAATCCTCAACAACAGCTACAATGCTTTTTCTAAATTCCTCGTTTTCACGCAACTCGCCGGTAACCGGCTCAACAACAGTTCTCGTCTGCAGACCAAATTTTTTTGCGAACTCAAAATCGCGCTGGTCGTGCGCGGGGACAGCCATAATCGCGCCAGTTCCGTAGCCCATAAAAACATAGTCGGCAACCCAAATCGGAATTTCTTCCTTATTTGCCGGATTTACGGCTTTGATGCCTTTTAATTCAACTCCGGTTTTCTCTTTTTCTGCTTTCTGCCTTTGCAATTGCGTTTTCTTTTTTGCTACGTCAATATATCTTTCAACCTCTTTGAGGTTAGAAATCAGAGGTTTGAGGTTAGAAATTAGAGGGTGTTCCGGAGCAAGCACCATATAAGTCGCCCCGAAGAGAGTATCCGGACGCGTTGTAAAAACCTTTATTTTAAATTCCAAATTCTTAATTCTAAATTCTATTTCCGCCCCTTCCGATTTCCCTATCCAATTTCTCTGCGCTTCTTTTATTTCTTCCTTCCAATTTAACTTGTCCAAACCAAACAAAAGCCGATCGGCGTAATTCGTAATTTTCAGCATCCACTGTTTCATCTGTTTCTGTTCAACTTCCGCTCCGCATCTCTCGCAACAGCCGCCGACTATTTGTTCATTGGCGAGCACGGTTTTATCTTTCGGACACCAATTAACGGAAGTTTCGGCTTGATATGCCAGCCCTTTTTTAAAAAACTGCAAAAAAATCCACTGTGTCCATTTGTAATATTCCGGATCGGAAGTTATAACTTCGCGCGACCAATCAAAAGATGCACCCATGGATTTGATTTGCTTGCGCATGTAATCAATGTTGCCGTATGTCCATTTTTTAGGATTTAATCCGCGCTTTATGGCAGCATTCTCCGCAGGAAGCCCGAAAGCGTCAAAACCTATCGGGAATAAAACATTTTTTCCTTCCATTCTTTTTTTTCGCGCAAAAATGTCGGGCACGGAAAAAGCATACCAATGCCCGGTATGCAGATTGCCGGACGGGTACGGAAATTCAACCAAAACATAAAAATTTCTAGCCCGAGGCCAGTCAGCCTTGGGTTGGTCATTCGTTTCGTAGATTTTTGATTTCTCCCACTCTTTCTGCCATTTTTTCTCTATTTTTTTGTGGTCATACGGCATATATTGACAATTATACCCGCAGAGCTATGTTTAAGCCAGAATCCAAGATAAGGAAGTTTTTATGATTATGACAGAAGGGTCTTTGAAAGAATTTTTGGAGGCTGTTGAAAAACGGATTGCGGCAGAAGCCGCAATCGGCGTCCGCAAACATGCTAGAAAAAACATTATAAAAATAGTTGAAGAGGAGTTGAGAGGTTGCGTATCTATCGGCACACTTCTGCCACCAGTAGATACGGTTCTCGGCAGCGATTGGGATATTTGAGGAGGAAAAAATGACACTGATGTTAAACGCTTTGCCGCAAATCAGAGAACCAGAAAATTCTCCATTTATTTGTTTTGAAAAGGGCTCTAAAGAAAGAACGCTCCTTGAGCAAGAAATTGAAAACATAAGAAAAAGCAAACCGGAAATACTGCCGCTTTGGATCGGCGGTCCGGTTACCACAAAAAACGAACAGCGCCGCTGCATACCGCCGCACAATTACGACCGGACGCTTGCGACCTATCATACAGTTTCGGAACAACATGTTACCACAGCAATTAAAACTGTTCTTAAGGCAAAAAAAAGATGGATGCAGCTTCCATGGCCTTACCGCTTGATCATTTTCCAGTCGGCGGCCCGCCTGCTTGAAACAAAATATCTTTGCAAAATGGTGGCGGCCGTGATGGAAGACTACAGCAAGAACCCATATGAGGCACTAATTGATGTCCAGGAGTTAGTGGATTTCTGGAGATTCAATAGCTATTACGCGGCCAAACTTTATGCCGAACAGCCGAAAAGCAATCTGGATACCAGCAACATGGTTGATTACCGTCCGTTGGAAGGTTTTGTTTACGCCGCCCCCCCGAATAATTTTGTGGCCATTGAGGGTAATCTGCCCACAGCGCCACTTATCATGGGAAACGTCGTAATCGCAAAGCCGTCTTCGGACGTCGTGTACTCTTTCCATCTCGTTTTGAAAATACTTTTGGAAGCGGGTTTGCCGCCGGACGTTATGGCGGTTCTCCACGGCGACTCGCAAATGATTAGCGACATTGTTTTAGGCAATCCCATGCTCTCCGCAGTACATTTTACTGGTGGAACTGATACATTCAGAAAAATGCGCTGGACCATTGCTCAAAATGAATATAATAAACGGCTCTACAAAGGGATGGTCAGAACCGTCGGAGAAACCGGGGGCAAGGACCCGATCGTTGTTTTTGACAGTCATGACCCAGTCGCAACCGCATCCGCAATTGTCATGGGCGGATTCGGGGCTCAAGGAAGAAAATGCTCCGCGACTTCGCGAGTTTATATGACCGAAGACAAGTGGCCCGAGGTACAGACGCCGCTTCTGGATTTTATGCGCGCCATCAAAATCGGAGATCCGGCGGATTTCAAAAATTTTATGGGCTCCGATATCAATGAAGCGGCGCACAAAAATTACTTGAGATATGTAGAGTACGCATATCATTGCCCGTCCACGGAAGCCGTTTATACGGAAGGGACCCTTACGGCGGGCTCGGGCGGGTGGTTTCACAAGCCGATGATAGTATTAACGAAAGATCCGCATCATAAATTGATGAAAGAAGAAATGTTTGAACCGATAGTCACGGTCTGTGTGCTTCCAAGAAAGAATTATAAACAACAAGTATTGAAACTTTGCGATAAAACTTCTGAATTCGGACTTACTGGAGCGATTCACACAAGTCATATGTATGAATTTTGCGAGGCTCTTGAAGCTCTGCGGTATGTTGCCGGGAATATGTACAATCACAAAACAACGGGAGCCATGGTCGGCGCACAGCCTTTCTCGGGAGCCAGGCAATCAGGAACTAACAGCAAAGTTGGATGGTGGCCAAATCTACTGCAATGGACAGAATTGAGCACTCTCGGATTTACCTTCAATAAGCCAACAGACTTCGCTCCTTCTTATTTGGACAGGGATTAATTTTATTAGCCCTCGGACATCCGAGGGTTTTTATTTTAAATTAAAAATTCTGATTGCGTTTTCGGTTGTAGTGCGCGCGACTTCTTCGAAGTCTTTGTTTAAAATTTTGGCGATTTTTTTAGCGACTTCTTCAACGTATAGTGGCTCGTTGCGCTTGCCGCGGTAAGGCAAGGGCGCAACATACGGGGCGTCGGTTTCTAAAAGAATACGCTCCGGCGGAATAAATTTAATTAATTTTTCGTACTCGCGCGCGAAAGTAACAACCCCGCCGAAAGAAAATGAAAAGCCGAGAGCCATAAGTTTTTGCGCGTCTTCGGTTGTGCCTGAGAAAAAATGGATAATGCCCGGAGGAGAAGTTAGAAGTTGGCGATTAGAATTTAGAATTTGGATTAAATCAGTAAACGCCTCTCTGCAATGAATCATCAACGGCTTCCCAGCTTCGCGCGCCAACTCAATTTGTTTGATAAATACCTCAGCTTGTTTCTTTTTTGTGTCCTCCGTCAATCTATAATAATCCAGTCCGCACTCGCCGATAGCTACAACTTTTGTATCTTGGGCGAGCTTTTTGTAGTAGTCGTAGTTGAAATCTTCACCTCGGCTAGTAAAACCCCCCTTGTCCTCCGAAGCTTTGGCGAAGGAGGAGCCCAACTCCTTCTCATCATGAAAACTTTTTTCTGTATGAATCGGATGAAGCCCGACTGTCGCAAAAACCCCCTCATGCTTATGCGCTAATTCGCACGAATTAGCCGAGGTGTCGCGCTGTGTGCCAATGTTTATCATCCAAATCCCCGCCTCCAGCGCACGCCGAATTACCGCATCGCGATCTTTTTCAAATGCCGAAAATTGCGTGTGAGTATGAATGTCTACAAGTTTTGATTTCATTGAATGCGCGGGAATAGGTGCGCAAATTCCTTAGCGCTAAACTCTTTCCACTCTTCACGGGATGTCGGTTCAACGCCCAAACTTAGTAAAATTTTATCGGCTGTTTCCGGCATAAACGGTTTTATCATCCAAGCTACCGAAGCCAAAGAATAAGCCAGATGCCACAAAACAACTTTTGCCTCCTCCGGCTGCGATTTTACCATTTTGTATAATTTATAATCTTCAATGTATTCGTCTAACCTTCCCAAATAAATCCAGATGTTTTTTATGGCTTGAGATATTTCATACGCCGCCATAGCTTTCTGGTAAGCCAGCCAAAGAACATTATCCACCAAAAATGACGGCGAGGCCTGCTCAAACGACCATCGTTTTTTTTCGCCGGTTGTTAAAAATTCAAGATTTTTTTTAATCGGATAACGGGCCAGAGCCCCCTCCTCCGGCTTGGAAATTGCGGGATATAAACTGATCATTTTCAGCGTGCGCGCCAAAAGATTTCCCAAACCATTCACCAGTAAACCGCTATAGATCTCGCTAAAGTGCTTATCGGAATAATCGCTGTCGCCGAACACCGAAGTCTCGTGCGCCAAATAAAACCTCACCGCCTCCGAGCCGTATTTTTCAATTAAAGGAATGGGGTCAATCACATTGCCCAAAGATTTGGACATTTTTTCTCCTTTCACATTTACCCAGCCGTGCACAAAAATTATTTTGGGCAGAGAAAGCCCGGCCGACATAAGCATCGCCGGCCAAAAAATCGTGTGGAACTTCATTATATCTTTGCCTACAACGTGAATGTCGGCGGGCCAAAAACGCTCAAATTTGGAAGTCCGATTTCCAGTGGAAGTCGGACTTCCAAAGCTTTCTCCGTAACCCAGCGCCGTAATATAATTCGCAAGCGCGTCGCACCAGACATACATTGTCTGTGTTGCGTCGCTTGGCACTGGCACGCCCCAAGCAATATCTTTGGAAGGCCGCGAAAAGCTTACGTCGCCGATTTCTTTCAACATATTTAATGTTTCTTCTTTACGAAAAGAGGGAAGAATTTTCATGTCTTCCTTAGAGATTGCTTCCAGCAATCGGTTAGTATATTTTGATAATTTAAAAAAATAATTTTCTTCTTCTATCGCCTCCGGCGGTTTTTTGTGGATCGCGCAGACATTACCCTCCATGTCTTTTTCCGTAATAAAAGCTTCGTGGCCGACGCAATAAAGTCCTTTGTAAAAACTTTTATAAATATCTCCGGCTTCGGCTAATTTTTTCCAAAGCAGCTGCGCGCCCGGCCAATGGCGCTCTTTATCCGATGTTCTGATAAAATCGTCGTTAGAAATATTTAGTTTTTTGAGCAAATCCTGAAAAACCACAGCTAACCCGTCAACAAATTCTTTGGGTGTTTTTTGGGCCTCCCCGGCTGCGCGCGCGATTTTTGCCCCATGCTCATCCGTTCCGGAAAGAAAAAAAACATCTTTATCGCGGAGCCGCGAGTGTCTCGCGACAACATCAGCCTGCAGCGCCTCCAGCGCAAACCCCAAATGCGGCGGCGCATTAAGATAAGGAATGGAAGTTGTGATATAAAATTTGTCTTTCTCCGTTTTCATTTCTTAAGAGCAACGCGTTTGGCTGAAACGTCGTTCAAAAATTCAACCAAAACGGCGGCGACTGGAACTGCAAGCACAAGGCCGAAAAATCCGCCCAAGGTGCCGCCAATAGCGAGCGAAAGCACGACCAAAAGCGGCGGGACGCCGACTGTTTTTCTGACGACCAAGGGATAAATAAGGTGGTTTTCAAATTGCTGCACAATTACATAAAGCCCCAAAACCATCAGCCCCAAAATCGGCTTCTGGACAAAAGCAACAGCAATTGCCGGAATCGCCGCCATAACCGGCCCGAAAACCGGTATTACCTCAAATGTGGCGGTAAGAATCGCAAGAAGTATTGCGTATTTCACGCCTAAAATAGTAAGACCTAAAAAAACAATTACACCCACAAGCACCCCCAAAAGAATCTGTCCCTGCAACCATCTTCCTATTTTGCGCTGCGAACGTTGCCAAAGGTCTAAAATATACGCTTCGTGCTCCAAAGGCGTTACGATACGTAAAAAATTTTCAATTCCGTGCTCTTGCACCGAAAGATAAAAAGAAATCACAATCAACAAAATCAAATAAAGTACTCCGCCGAAAATCGTTGTGCCAGCGGAAAAAATGCCGGCAGTAAAGATCGGGATAGAGCGTTCTAAGGAAAGCGAAAGGCTAGTTAAAAAATCTGTAAGCGCTACGGGGAGCTCCGGTAAGAAAGGGAATAATTGACTCCCGGGTCCCAGGGCCTGTTCAATGTAAGCAGGCAGAGTATTTACAAAATCCAAAATATCTCCAAAAAGAGGCGGTATTATGAGATAAAAGATTAAAGAAAACAAAAAAAATGCAGAAAAATAAATTAGGATTACAGAAATAATGCGCGGGATTCTAAACTTAGAGAAAAAATGATTTGCCGGCTCAATTGCTGAAGCAATAACAATGGAAATCAAAATAACGGCAAGAATATCGTGCAACACCCAAAGCGCCCAAAGCAAAATTACCAAAAGCGCAGCCTTAAGCATCGTCCAAAATGAAATTTCTATGATTTGTTCTCTTTGAAGCATGGTTTAAAGTGTGTTTAAAACATTTTCGTAATCAGCGGTATTTTCTTCCGGCGTAATGGCCGCCAAATTGATTTTATCCCGCCTAAATACATCTTTAACTATACCAATAATATCACGCCGCCCGACTTTCTCAATTTTTGCCAAAATATCCTGCGGAGCCATAATGCGCCCGTAAAAAAGCTCCTGCGAGGCCAGAAATGTGGCGACATCATCTGTGGTTTCAAAGGCCAAAGCCATAGAGCCACGGATAAATTCTTTGGCGAAATCCAACTCACGCTGCGCGACGCCTTTTGATTTTATGTGTTTTAAAATCTCAACGATTTTTTTCACAGTCTTTAAAAAATTCGCGTGCGACACTCCGGCGGTAGTCAGCAAATAACCCGTGTCGGTAGCTTCGTCTGCGGACGCGCCGACATAATAAGCCAATCCTGCTTTTTCACGGATCTCGCGCCACAAGTAGCTGGACATATTGCCCCCCAAAATGGTCGCGAGAACTTGAAGAGCGTATCGCCTTTCATCATACATGTCGTAAGCGCGCAAAGCTAAACGGAGATGCGTTTGGTCCACGTCTTTTTTTTTGAATTGGATGCCAGGTTTTTTTTGGCGTTCAAAAACTTCGGCTTTATGCAATTTCTTGCCTTGCGGCATTTTTAAAAAAGCTTTTTCAATTTTTCCGAAAGCGATCTCGGAATCAATATTTCCGGCAACTACAACAACCGCGTTCGCCGTAACATAATGGCTTTCCTTATATTTTAAAATTTCTTTGCGCGCTATTCCTTTTACTGTCTCCGGCGTGCCGGAGATATCCCAGCCAGCTGGCTGGTCCCCGTACATAAGCTCTTCAACAAGCTGGTAAGCTTGGCGCTGCGGATTGTCTTCATACATTGCAATCTCCTGCAAAATCACCCCGCGCTCGCGCTCTACTTCTTCTTTTTTAAACAAAGGCTCAATTAAAATATCCGAAACAATACCCAAACCGATATCAAAATGCTTGGCGGCGGCTTTCACATAGTAACCCGTGTATTCTTTGGAGGTAAAAGCGTTTTTTTGCGCTCCAATCCGGTCAAGCTCTCTCCAAATCTGCCCGGGCCTTGGGCGGCTTTTGGTGCCCTTAAAAAATAAGTGTTCTAAAAAATGCGAGATGCCGCTTATTTTTTTTGTTTCGTATTTTGAACCAGTCCCGAAAAGCGCCCACAGCGTCACCGCTTCTGTGTCCTTCATCGGCGCCACAACACACCGAAGACCGTTTTTGAAAGTTCTCTTCTGGAATTTCATTCTTTAAATTCTAACACAAAGTTATAAAAATAAAAAGGGCGATTTCGCCCCCAACCTTCTTGTATATTGTTCTTATAAGATCTTGGTCTTGTCTTTTCCTGATAACTTTTTATTTTGATCTTCCAGATCGATCATCTTGTTCGCTACGATAATTAAAACTAGCCCTACTAGGCCCAAAAAGAAACAAATAAGTGCAACCGGAGAATCTTTAACCAAAGCAACTATGAACCCACCCATTAATGCAAGTATGCCCAATATCCGCAAGAGTGCTTCCATAACAATTACCTCCCATTAATTTCTGGTTCTAGACTAGCATGCTTTTAAATACTTGTCAAACGCAAAATAAAAAGTGCGTTGGTTGCCCCGTTTAAAACATAAAGCGAATTAATCATCGCTCATTAAATAAACATGAAAAGCGCTCGCAAAAACAGCTCGACAACTTTATGTCGGTTCTGCTTGATGTGTCGCGAGTGCAAATTAATTAGTTCGGCAATCGCACCATGAAAAATTAAAGAGTGATCGTATGTAAACTTAGTTCTCGCGGACGGTAGTCTTGCAAAATATCTTGGGCTTCCTTTTCTTCCAAAACCAAGTCAATAACTTCACGGATATTTCGCAAGGCTTCATCAAGCGTTTTGCCCTGACTATAGCAACCTTCTAAAATAGGACACTCCACCACATACAAACCGTCTTCGTCTTTTTCTACAAAAAGAGGCAGTTGCAAATTGCGATATTTAGATAAAATATCTGATTGAGCCATTAACGTTATATTAGCAAGATTGGTTGAAAAAATCAAACACAAAAACCCGCCAAAAGCTATTCCGTTGTCACCCTAAAGACTTCTTCAATCGTTGTAAAACCTTGGACTGCTTTGATGATGCCGTCTTCAACCATCGTCATCATGCCTTCTTTTTTTGCTTGAGCCTCAACTTGATCAGAGGTTGAATTTTGCATGAGAAGCTCCTTAATAGTAGGGGTCATTTGCAGAGCCTCGTGAATGCCTAAGCGGTCTAAATATCCGTCTGGGCATTCCGGACCGGGCCTCGGCTTATAAAAAGAAATATCTTTCCACACCGTCTTCGGCGGCACGATTTTTTCTTTTTTCAGGAAATTCAACACCCTTTCCAAATCCACATTTTCGCCCAATTTTTTCAGCTCGGCTTCCGTCAGCGTGTATTGCTCTTTTTCTTTGCACAATCGCCTCACAAGTCTTTGGGCAATAATAACGTTTATTGTGGAAGCAATCAAAAAAGGCTCAATTTGCATATCCAAAAGCCTCGGGAGTGCGCCGGCAGCCGAGTTGGTGTGCAGGGTTGAAAGCACCAAGTGTCCGGTGAGCGCCGCGTTTATTGCCAAAGACGCCGTTTCCGTGTCCCTTATCTCGCCCACCATGACAATATCGGGGTCTTGGCGAACGAGCGACCGGAGGCCGTTGGCGAAAGTCAAGCCTATATCCGGCCGCACTTGCGTTTGGTTTATCCGCGGCATGCGGTATTCTATCGGATCTTCCACGGTTGAAATATTTACTCCCGGCACGTTGAGCAAAGACAAAATCGTGTAAAGCGTAGTGGTTTTGCCGCAGCCGGTCGGTCCGGTTGCCAAAATCATCCCCAGCGGTTTTTTTATGTTTTTATATAAAACCTCCAAAGCGTCGCCGTGAAACCCCAAATCTTCCAGAGTAAAACCCTTAGCCGACTCCGGCAAGAGGCGCATTACAACTTTCTCGCCGTCAAAAACAGGGAGCACGGAGATGCGTAGAGAAAATTTGTAATCCGGAGTTTCTATTTTCAACCTGCCGTCTTGCGGGAGGCGATGTTCGTCTAATCTTAAATTAGCCAGCACTTTTATTCTGGCAACGATGCCGGAGGCGACTTGCCTCGGAAGCACCATGGTATCGTGCAAAATTCCGTCAATGCGGTATCTTATCAAAACCTCTTTCTCCATCGGTTCTATATGAATATCGGAAGCGCGCTGCAAAATCGCGTGGCGGATAAGGGTGTCAACTATGCGCACGATCGGCAAATCCTCGGCTGCTTTTTTTAAATCCTCCAAGTCGGCGCCTTCTATGCCGACATCTTTGGAAATGGTCGCGAGCGTCTCTGTAGACACTTCGCTTTTAATTATTTCTCCAAATTCAGCTTCCAGGCTTTTTTGGTATTGCGCCAGCGCGTATTTCATTGAAGCTACGTTGGTAAGGCGCGGTAAAATTTTTAAGTTAGACTTTTTTTTGATAAATTCTATTGTTCCAAGGTCTTCCGGATCCAGCATTGCCACCTCAAGATTCTTGCCGCTTTTTTTAAAAGAAACAATGTTGTGTTTTTTTGCAATCGGTTCCGGAATTACGGATAGCACTTTCGGATCAATTTTTTCTTCCTCCAAATTTACGAAAGGTATGCCTAAAATATAGGCCTTTAGCCGGGCCAGTTCTTCTTCTTTGATTTTGCCCAAACCCAAAAGAATGTCTTCTATTTTCTTGCCGCTCTCCGCCGCTTCGGCCTCTGCTTTTTCTATATCCACCTTTGTAACCAGCTCCGAATCCAAAAGGAAGGCTTTGAGTTGTTGCTGTTCAATTTTCATTGTAACTAAGAATGATGATTCAAAATGACCTCAATTTTTGCCAAAAGCTCGTCCGGTTTATAATTGGCTTTAACCAAATAGGTTGTGGCGCCCAAAGCAAGAGCCCGCTCAACCTCGGCGCTGCCTTCCAGATTTGTTAAAACCGCCACCGGAATGTTTTTTGTAGCAGAATCTTTTTTTAGCTCTTCCAGAACCTCAAACCCGTTTTTTTTGGGCAATATCAAATCAAGCAAAATCAGATCCGGCAGTTCCTTTTTGGCCATCTTAAGGCCGGCCTCGCCGTCAAGAGCTTTTAATATGCTGTAGCTGTTTTGCTCTAGCATTTCGCCCATTGTGCGCTGCAAAGCCTCCTCATCCTCTATAAAAAGTATTTTTTTCATGAAGTTTTATTAATTGGTAATGAGAACCAAAATGTCGACCCTTTTGACTCTTGCGAGGAAAATCCTATTTCGCCACCGGACTGCTGAATAATAGCTTTGGCAATAAAAAGTCCGACACCGGACCCGCCGGTTTGGTACCTGGCCGCGGAGGGCGAACGGAAATATTTTTCAAAAACGCGTTTTTGCTCGGCGGGCGATATGCCATGTCCCTCGTCGCTAATTTTCCATAAAATTTTATTTTCTTTGTTTTCCAAGCTAATGGTGATTTTGCCGCCGTTTATGCTGTAGCGTATGGCGTTGTCCAGCAAATGTTCCGTTACTCTGCCGATACGCTCTTCGTCCGCGAAAACTTCGGGCAATTCGCCGTCTGCCAATAAAGAAATTTGAGCGTTATAGGCCGAGGCATATTTATTATACTCCTCTATTATTTTTGAAGTGAGATTTTTTAAGGAAAATTTTTGAGGGCGGAGTATCAAATCGTTGTCCTCTATGCGGTTTACCTCCAAAAGGTCGTTTACGGCGCGGATCATCCGGTCATTTTGCTGCATGATTGTTTCCAGATAATTGCCCGTGGAATAGGCTTTGCTGCTTTGCCCTTGAAGCAGCAGGCTTAACTGCCATTTTATCGCAGAAAGCGGAGAGCGCAACTGGTGCGACATAATGCTTATAAATTCGGATTTGGAGCGCGAGGATAGCGCTACTTTTTCAAAGGCTTTGACCACCAGATTGCCGAGCGCGAATAAAATCGCAGTAAGAACAAGCACGGTAAGCGCCGCAAGCTCCGGCTCTTGGTAGCGGCTTGCCACTACGTAAGTTACAAGCATCGCCAAGATAATTATAATGCCCATGATTAAAAATAAAAATTGCGGACATTGCCAAAGGCCGACCCGATATTCGGAGCAAACCTTTTTAAGATTTATGTTATCCGTCCAACTCGCAACCATACGGATAAGTATAGCATTGAAAAAACATATAAAAAAATCCCTCAAATGGGGACTTTAGTCTGTGTGATGGTTTAGTCCTTCATACAGAAGTTTTTGCGCTTTGCGCCATCCGCCACGGATAAGAAGGCGAATCAAATCTTCTTTGATTTCTTGTTCGGAGCCTTTGAAAAAATCAAGCAAGATATTTGCCGGAATGCCTGCAGTTTTTTTCTTATCTTTGTAGCCATGTAGATCGTTATTTTCTATCAAACAAACAAATTGATACGCCCCAATTTTTTGATTCCACTGAAGTTCAATTTCCATTTCCGGCCTGCGTTGGCTTCCTGCCAATAACAGCATGTGCGCCTCTTCAAAATCCAAATTATATTTTTGGAGAACGCCGATGTTTGCCGAGCAGAGCCATTCTTTGAAAGCCTCCGAAGCGTCCGTTTCGCACGATGCAGAACCAAGTGCCGCTTGTTCACACATATGATAAAAATCTTCGGCCTTTTTATCGCTTGTGCCTTTGAGCTCAAGCGCGCTGCCAATTTTTTCGTTTGGATCAGCAAAGCCGTCTTTTGAAAAGACCGCTTCCACGGCAGGCAAAGCAAGTACAGATTTTTTTTGAAAATGGCGAATCAAGCAATTCATAATTATACCTGCCCAGACACAACAGACCGCCTCGCGCCACCAAGAAAGCGAAAAGCACAGTCCATACAGCAGACTGTCGCCCCACATTGATTCGCGCTCAAAAAGATCAAATGGCTTGAAACTTTCTTCAGTTAGCAAAATATTTTCTTTGTCGGATGTTCCGCATAAAATTCCGGTTTTTTGCGGATCAGTATAAGATAGAAAATCCCAGTCTTTGAGCGGCGGGGGCATGTTCACCAATTTCAATGCGGCCTCAAAATTTGACGGCTTCCTGTATTTTTGGAGTGAAATGTTCCGTATTTCTTTTTTAACTCTTTCTAGTTGTTCTCCGAATTCGGCAACTGTTGCCGAAAAGTTCTGATTTAAAAAATGCAAAACTTTTTCTTTTATATCCTTTTCGTCGCCGGATCTGTCGCCAAAACCGCACGCTCTTACAAGCCGCGAATAGTCCAGAGCATTTTTCGCCATATTAAAGTCCTTTCTTTAATCAAAGACGCTCTACCGGCAATCTAGCACAATAAATTTTTAAATCAACAGCGCGCTTGACACGACGCCTCGTCTTTGCTAGACTGGAAATAGTCCATTCATAAGATGGACTTTTAATTTTAAGGCGTATGAGCAAAACAGGGAGCGATTCTTATAAAAGAGGCATTATAATGATACCAAGCGAGCGAATTATCAGCAGGATATTTTTAATTAGAGGTAGAAAGGTGATGATAGACCAAGACCTTGCCGAATTGTATGTGGTTGAAACTAAAGCGCTTAACCTAGCAGTCAAAAGAAACCTTGCCCGTTTCCCGTCAGATTTTATGTTTCAACTATCAGAGAAGGAGTTTAAAAACTTGAGGTCACAAATTGAAACCTCAAGGTGGGGCGGGAGACGCTATGTGCCTTATGCTTTTACCGAACAAGGCGTGGCAATGCTTTCCAGTATTTTAAATAGCGACAGAGCTATACAAGTAAATATCCAAGTTATAAGAACTTTTACTAAATTAAGAGAATTGTTGGCAACAAACAAAGAGTTAAGAGTAAAAATAGAAAATATGGAAAAAAAATACGATGCCGAATTGAGGCAGGTTTTTGACGTATTAAAACAGCTTCTTATTCAAGAAAGTAAACCAAAAGGACAAATAGGTTTTACAAAATAATATTAATCACATGTTAGACCTGAAAAATTTCAACGCGGCTTTGGACCAGCTTACTGCCGAAAAAGGCATCTCCAAGGAAAAAATCATGGAGACTATTGATATGGCCTTGGCCGCCGCATATAAGCGCGATTACGGCAAAAAAACGCAGGTTGTCCGCGCGAAATTTGATCCAGCAACAGGCAAGGCCGAGTTTTGGCAGGTAAAAACCGTGGTGGACGAGTCAATGATAAAATCCGAAGAGGAAATTGCCAAAGAGGAAGCGGCAAAAGCCGCCGGCGGTTTTGAAGCTCTTAGCGAAAGGCAGGAAGCAAGAGAGGCTGCAAGAGAGGCTTTGGGCGGCGAGGCTGAAGATGCGGCTGACGGGGAAATAAAAAAAATCCGCTTTAATCCCGACCGGCACATTATGCTGAACGAAGCCAAAAAATTAAAAAAGGGCGCCGCCTTGGGCGACGAACTAGTTTTTCCTTTGGAATCAAAAGAAGACTACGGCAGGATTGCCGCGCAAACCGCCAAACAGGTTATTTTGCAAAGAGTCCGCGAGGCGGAAAGAGATTCGGTTTTTGACGAATTTAAAGAAAAAGAAGGGAACGTTATCTCCGGAATCGTTCAGCGCATAGAAGGCCGCGCGGTATTTTTGGACTTGGGGCGCGCAATCGGCGTTTTGCCTCCGGATGAGCAGGTGCGGGGCGAGCGTTACCGCGTGGGAGAGCGCATTAAAACCCTGCTTTTGTCGGTTGAAAAAACTCCGCGCGGCCCCGGGGTTTATCTTTCTAGATCCCACCCTAAACTGGTCGCCAAGCTTTTTGAAATTGAGGTGCCGGAAATCGCTTCAGGCGTAGTTGAAATTAAAAACGTCGCCAGAGAAGCCGGCAGCCGCACCAAAATCGCCGTGGCTTCCAAGGAAGAAAACATTGATCCGGTTGGTTCCTGCGTCGGACAACGCGGCGTGCGCGTGACAACGGTTATCGCCGAGCTCGGAGGAGAAAAAATTGACATTGTGCCGTGGTCTGAAGACAAGGAAAAATTTATTGCGAGTTCCGTCTCCCCGGCGAAAGTTTTGGAAGCAGAAGTGGATGAAGCGAGAAAGCAAGCCAAAGTAACGGTTTCCGAAGATCAGCTTTCTTTGGCTATCGGAAAGGGCGGACAAAATGTCCGGCTTGCCGCAAAACTAACCGGATACAAAATTGACATCCGTTCCCGCTCCGGCGAAACCGTCGCTGAAGCCACCTCCGAAGGCGAGGTGGTCGGCGAAGGGATTGCGGCAGAGTAAATATTTAAATATTTTTAACAAAAGTTTGATTTTGGAATTTTTGATTGTTTGACTATCGCAAGTAAAGTGCCTACGGGAATTGATTTTGATTTACCGTGCAAAGGCACAGGAACAATTGTATTTGTTTTTAGATTTTTCCAAATCATGTGGCTGCCTTTTTGGCGCGCCAAAACAAATCCGTGAATTTTAAGGATTTTAACCAATTTAGCAGCATTTATTGATTTCATTGGTTATCGCGATACGGCAACCTCAATCTCATCAATGATTGGGCGCGAAACGTAAAAAGGAATTGATGCTTTTTCTTCCAGTAGCTCTTCAAGCCAGAGCTCTAAGATTTCTTTCGCTTTTATCTTGGCTTCTTCAAAGGTTCGTCCAAAAGTAACACAGCCGGGAAAATCAGGAAACGAAACATTATAACCACCCTCTTCCGCAGGCTCAAAAACAGCATAATAAGAAAGAACTTTTTGCTTCATGATTGAATGGTAGCAAATCTTTTGCGCACGGTCAATTTGACACAACTTTTCTCTGCGCTACAATCTCAATTAGGAAAATTAAGCAATGGGGTGATTTTATGTTTATGGTTGTTGTAAAAAGACAGATTCCCGGCATTGGACCGACTAAGGTTTGCGAGTTCCCCAGAGACATTAATGATTTAGACGAGGCGGAAAAAGAGCTGGATTGGCTCTTTAGAATATTTACAAAAAACAACTACGAACTTGAGAGGCGTGATTGGAATTTTCCGCGCAATTCAACAATGATATTCGAGAAAAAACTTACTGCACAGACGCCCAATATCGATTGGGAAGATGTTTGGATAATCACGTTGGAGCCATGTGTGGATCAGGAAACAATAACAAAGCATATTAATTCCGCTCTAATAAAATAACAAGCGCCGTAGTCGGCGCCTTTTATTTTTTCCCGGAAGTTGAGCCGCTATTGACTTTTTATTTTAGATGACATATAATTAAAGCAGGTGGTTTTTCTTTGAACAAGGAGAGAATTAGATATGGAGAATCGTTCGTTTTTTGATTTTGTAAAGTCTATCAGTTTTTCTAACGCAGACAAAGAAAGGTCAATTCTATATCTATCAATTTTGGTGGAAAATGGCATCGAAACCTTCATTGATGCCCTAAAAGACGAATCGGCCAGTCCGAAAGAGCAAGCCGAGCTAGAAGTTGCCAAGCTTGTTTTCTTTGTAACCGAAAAAGATCTCCAACAAAATAAGTTTTTTGATACCGCGCTTAGAATCGCGGTGGCCAAAGATGCCGTGCGTGGGGATAAGGAAGGCCTAGACCACGTAGAGCTTTTTTTTAAAAGACTCTCCGATATTTTTCCACAGGGGATGGCAGATCGTCTTTTTCTTTATGCCTATGACCGAATTAAAGAGGATGCGGCTACCGGCAAACCCATTCTTCCGCCGTACGAAGAATTAAAACAGCATTCTATTGAGAGAGCAAAAATTTTGGGTCTTGAGACTACTGCTAAAACCTCAAAACGATCCTACCGAAGCGAAGGAACTAGCACGGACATTGTTCCGTGCCCCAAATGCAGCGATAAAAAACGCGTTGATAAAAACACCAAACGATTTCGCTGCAAGAAATGCGGCCTCAATCAAACATATCCATTTTAAAAAGCGCCCCAACTCGGCGCCTTTTATTTTTCCAATAAGTCGTGTTAGAATTAACAAATGAATTGGAAACAAAATATTCCGCTCATCGTCGGCGTTGCGGTGCCGATTTTGATGATTCTTTTTGTCGCCGGGAGCATTTATTTGCCCACGTTATTTATTAAACCAAAATACGATTTTATTTATTCGTATCCTGATGGTTATTACTCAAATGGCACCTATTCTGTTAATGGAGGCGTAATAATAAAACACACCGCTACGGAGCCGACACGCTACCAACCACCACAAGAGCCAAAACTTTTTTACTATAACAATGCATTAAATGAAAGCAGAGAAATGCCTTTTGAAGAAACCGGCAAACTTAAACTTGATCCGAGCTCGGTTTCGCCGGACGGTTTCGAAATACAATTTGGCCGCAGAAACAACTGGCTTTTTCCGCTGTTCTTTTCCGGCGGTTACGATTACAACTCAAAATATATTGTCGGCCATGGCTTTAGCAAAAAATTAAATTTGAAATCCGGCAACTCTTATTATTATGGCGATTTTAAATTTTTAGGCTGGGTGTTAAAATAGTATTATGCTGGATAAAAACTTCGTATTACAGCAGATAAAACTATGGATAGAGGAGCGCATTGTTACTCAAGAAGATGTGTCGGCGCTGTTCGGCGCCCCAACGGCAAAAGCAGAGCCCGTTGGCGCCGCCGCGCCGGGCAGCGATTTGCTTTCGCATAAATTGGGCATCTCCGAAATACTTTATGCAATGGGCGCGCTTTTGGTGGTTTTGGGCATCGGAATTTTGATTGCCCAGCATTGGTCTGAGTTGAGCTCTTTTACAAAAATTATTGCAACGCTCGGGTCGGCTGTCGCGGCATATATAGTTGGCGCAGTAATGAATCGGGACGAGAATCTATCAAAAATAGGACAGGCGTTTTTTATGATCTCCGGACTGATTATGCCGCTTGGCTTTGGCGTAACTTTGGATGCGATGAACATAGATTTCAGCACTTTCGGGTCGCAGAGTTTGATGTCGGCAGTTTTACTTGCGCTTTATATTTTATCGGCGCTGATTTTTAAAAAAGATATTTTATATTTTTTCACAATTGTTTTTGGCACATGGTTTTATTTTAGCTTTACGAGCTATTTAGTCGGAACTAACCCGTTTTTTGACACGCTCAAATTCTACGAATACAGAATTCTTTTGGCGGGGCTTGTTTATTTGTTGCTGGGCTATTATGTTGCCGCAAAAAATAGAGAAGTTGCAGCAAGCAGGCTGTACGCTCTGGGAACGCTCGGTTTTCTTGGCGCAGCTTTTGCGCTTGGCGGATGGAAACCGGAACAAAATATTTTTTGGGAGTTAGCATTTCCCGGACTTGTTTTCGTTTTTATATTTTTGAGCATTTACGTTAAAAACAGCGCCCCGCTAACGCTTGGCGCTCTTTATCTGATGGCTTACATCATAAAAATTACCGGAGAATATTTCTATGACAGTTTGGGGTGGGAACTTTCGCTTGTTATTGCCGGATTGCTTTTGATTCTCATTGGTTACCTTGCTTTCCGACTGAAAAAACAATACATAACATAATATGACCATAGAATATTTTGCAATCGGGACGTCGGCTATTTCAATACTTTTTGCGCTAGTTCTGCGAAGAAGCGTGAAAAAAGAACCCGAAGGGGACGAAAAAATGCGGGAGATCGCCGAGGCTATCCGTGAAGGATCCCGCGCGTTTTTAAAAAGGCAGTTTAAGTCGGTGTTTGTGGTGGGCGTGGCGGTTGCACTTGCGCTTTGGTATTTTTTGGGAAATTTAATTGCTCTCGGTTTTGTCGTTGGAGCCACTGCTTCTTCGCTCGCCGCTTTTTTGGGAATGCAGACGGCGGTCATGGCAAACGTGCGCGTTACGGAAAGCGCGAAATCCGGGATCCAAAAAGCGTTCTCGCTTGCTTTTAAGGGCGGGTCCGTAACCGGATTTTTGGTTGTCGGACTCGGCCTTTTGGTTGTATCCGGTTTTTGGTGGTGGACAAAAGATCTCGCCGCGCTCATAGGCGTCGGGTTCGGAGGGTCCTTAATTTCAGTTTTTTCGCGCTTGGGCGGAGGAATTTATACTAAAGCCGCCGACGTCGGAGCAGACCTCGTCGGTAAAACAGAAGCTGGCATCCCCGAAGATGATCCGCGCAACCCAGCTGTGATTGCCGACAATGTCGGCGACAATGTCGGGGATTGCGCAGGAATGGCCGCAGATCTTTTTGAAACTTACGCGGTAACCTTAATTGCCGCCATGCTTTTGGGCGGGTCAATTTTCGCCGGAGCGGACGCGGCAGTTCTTTTGCCGCTGATTTTGGGCGGGGTTGCGATTTGGGCTTCCATAATAGGATTTTTCTTTGTTCGCGTGTCCGGCATTACTAACCTGCCTGCCGGCAAGGCAGGAATAATGTTAGCCATGTACAAAGGTCTGGTGGCAGCCGGGATTTTGTCCGCTGCAGGATTTTATTGGGCAATCGGAGAACTGGTGGCAAGACCGGGCGAGATGGGGTGGAGCAATACTTTTGCCAAAGTTGTAAAAGTGCCCGGAGACGCTGTTTGGTATTTTTTCTCCGCGCTTGTGGGGCTCATCGTTGTTTTAGGAATGGTTTTAATCACGGAATACTACACTTCAAAAAAATTCCGGCCCGTTAAATCCATCGCGGAAAGTTCAAAATCCGGACACGGCACAAATATTATTATGGGGCTTGCCGTGTCTCTGGAATCAACCGCATTGCCGGCGCTGCTCATTGCTTTTGCGGCTTACGCCGCTTACATTTTCGCCGGGCTTTACGGCGTAGCGCTTTCGGCTGTTTCAATGCTTTCAATGGCGGGGATTATTATAGCAATTGATTCCTTTGGACCAATTACGGATAACGCCGGAGGGATTGCCGAGATGGCAGGGCTTCCAAAAAATGTGCGCGAAGTGACGGATCCGCTAGACGCCGTCGGCAATACAACCAAAGCGGTCACAAAAGGCTACGCCATCGCTTCGGCAGGACTTGCGGCAATGGTTTTGTTTTCCGCTTACGCTTCGGATTTGGCCGCGGCCGGAAAAAGCGCGGTTTTTGACCTCTCCGATCCCTTAGTAATAGCCGGCCTACTTATCGGAGGAATGCTTCCTTATATATTCGGATCCTTGGCAATGCGCTCGGTTGGGAAAAGCGCGGAGGCGGTGGTTTTGGAAGTAAGAAGACAATTTAAAGAGTTTCCCGGAATAATGTCGGGCTCGCAAAAACCAGACTACGCAGCAACGGTGGACATTGTGACGCGCGCCGCACTTAGAGAAATGATTTTGCCGGCAATTTTGCCGATTTTTGCAACAATCATCGTTGGTTTTTTGCTGGGACCTAAAGCTTTAGGCGGGCTTTTGATCGGAGTAATCATTACGGGATTTTTCGTTGCAATATCAATGACTTCCGGCGGCGCAGCCTGGGACAACGCCAAAAAATTTATTGAGGAGGATCAGCCAGGAGGCGGATATGGAGGCAAAGGCTCGGATGCGCATAAAGCTGCCGTGACCGGAGACACCGTCGGTGATCCGTACAAAGACACCGCAGGCCCCGCAATTAACCCGATGATTAAGGTAGTCAACATAGTCGCCCTTTTGCTCGTCCCGTTTTTGAAATAATTGAACCACGGCACTCCCTTGAGCGGGTTTTACTTTTGTGCTACATTAGGCAAAGGTTGTTAAAGATTGTTTGAAAGGAAAGGATCGGAAGGAGGAGGGGGTGGCGAAGAAAGCAGACAAAAAGACGAAGTTAGACGAGCTTTGGGAGAAAGTTGAAGCGGCGAGAGAAAGATTTGACGAAGCGAAAATGGCAAAAAATTTAACATATAATCTCTGGCAGAAAGACGAAGATAAACTGCGAGCCGCGGGGGAAAAACTCAATGAGGCATTGCAAGAGCTGTACGATCACGAAAAAAAGTTAAGCCAAAAAGAAGAGCTCTAATCCGGGCTTTTGTTTTTTGCCAAATAAATAAATTTATGCTACGATGCCGGAATGGAAAACAGCGACAGAGTAGAGAACCGCAGCAACGACGATCTTGCGCGAAAAACGATTGAATACGTTAAAAAAGAGGGCATCGCCGAGGCCAATAGAATTTCTCAAGAAAAATTGCGCGTTGAGCTCAAAGAAGCTGTTGATAATCTGGATGGCCTGAATAAGAAGTTTGCGTCCGTTGGCTTTGGCAGCGCAGATAAAAAAATGTACGAGTTCAAAAGAAGAACGGAGAAAGAAAATATTGCACATTTAAAAAACCTTATCAAAATGAACATGAGTCCGGAAGAGAAAGAAAATCTAAAAAAACTTTTTCCGTTTGCAAAACAAAGATAACTTTGTTAATATCCACTCATGGAAGACGAGGTTTACAACACTTATCTAATACCAACGGTCATTGAGAAGGAGCAATTCGGCGAGCGGGCTTATGATATTTACTCGCGCCTTCTTAAG